>Ga0075032_1000045_pt1 | contig 100251 bp, 90 predicted proteins | sample SynthPrep_1_END__FD_71386 | JGI IMG/M metagenome (GOLD analysis project Ga0075032, IMG submission 71386) | Synthetic microbial communities from Ohio, USA - SynthPrep_1_END_DS7_MetaG | ecosystem: Engineered > Bioreactor > Aerobic > Activated sludge | place: USA: Ohio, Columbus | collected...
GCCGCCAGCCACTCGCTGGCCCAGGAGGCCGACGTCCTGGCCGCCTCGGTGGCGCGTTTCCGCATCGGAGGGGCTGTCGCGCCCGAGTCTTCGCCTGCGCCGGCCTCGGCGCCTCGGACTGTTGCGGTGCTGAAGACCGTCGGTCGCGGCGGCGCCGCTCGGCTGCAAGAGGTCGAGGACGACTGGGAGGAGTTCTGACCGGACGGCCTGATCGTATGGCTGTGATTGTCATGGGGTGACGGCGGGGGCTGACACGGCCCCCGCTTTCGCCTATATGACCGCTCACATCGTTAGACCGACGTCCAACGGCGTCGTATCAAGCGGCGGCCCGGACGGACCGTCGCTTTTGTTTTTGGAGTAGCCGCTTGCGGGCCAAGACCGCCGAAGACCGTGCTCTGCTGGAGCTGATCGACCCCGTGGCCGAGAGCCTGGGGCTGGCGGTCGTGCGCGTGCGCCTGATGGGCGGGACGTTGCGTCGCCGCCTGCAGATCATGGCCGAGCGCCAGACCGACCACGACATCTCGGTCGAGGAGTGCGCCCGTCTGTCGCGCGCCGTGTCCGAGGTGCTGGACGCCGCCGACCCGATCTCGGGCGAGTATCTGCTGGAAGTCTCGTCGCCCGGCATCGACCGGCCGCTGACTCGCCTGATCGACTTCGACCTGTTCGAAGGGCTGGAGGCCCGCCTCGAGACCGACCGCATGGTCGAGGGCCGCAAGCGCTTCAAGGGCATCGTGGCCGGGACAGAGGGCGAGAACATCGCCATCGATCTGGACGGCGAGGACGAGACCGCCCTGATCCCCTTCGCCTGGCTGGCCGACGCCAAGCTGGTGCTGACCGACGAACTGCTGAAGCGCGGCGCGGCCCTGCGCGCGGCGCGCGGCGAACCCGAAGACGACGGCCTGCCCGAGGGCGCGCCCGACGCTGAACAATCCAACTCCGACTCCACTAAGGACGACGCCTGATGGCCGTGACCGGAATCTCCGCCAACCGTCTGGAACTGCTCTCCATCGCCGACGCCGTCGCGCGCGAGAAGAACATCGACCGGGAGATCGTCATCGAGGCGATCGAGGAAGCGATCCAGAAGGGCGCCAAGTCGCGCTATGGCGCGCACCACGACATCCGCGCCCAGATCGACCACAAGACCGGCGAGCTGAGCCTGACCCGTCACGTCACCATCGTCGCCGACGACTGGCAGCCGGAAGACGAGCTGGAAGAGTTCAACGACAGCGCCATGGTGCGCCTGCGCGACGCGCTGAAGCGCGACGCCGAGGCCGAGGTCGGCAAGGAATACGTCGAGATTCTGCCGCCGTTCGAGTTCGGCCGCGTCCAGACGCAGATGGCTCGCCAGGTCGTGACCGGAAAGGTCCGCGAGGCCGAGCGCGCCAACCAGTACGAAGAGTTCAAGGATCGCGTCGGCGAGATCGTCAACGGCACGGTCAAGCGCGTCGAATACGGCAACACCATCGTCGACCTGGGCCGTGGCGAAGGCATCATGCGCCGCGACCAGTCGATCCCGCGCGAGGTGTTCAACGTCGGCGACCGCGTCCGTACCTACATCTACGACGTGCGCCCGGAGGCCAAGGGCCCGCAGGTCATGCTGTCGCGCGCCCACCCCGGCTTCATGGCCAAGCTGTTCGCCCAGGAAGTGCCGGAAGTCTACGACGGCGTGATCGAGATCCGCGCCGCCGCCCGCGACGCCGGTTCGCGCGCCAAGATGGCCGTCCTGTCGAACGACAGCTCGATCGACCCCGTCGGCGCCTGCGTCGGCATGCGCGGCTCGCGCGTTCAGGCGGTCGTCGCCGAACTGCAGGGCGAGAAGATCGACATCATCCAGTGGAACGAGGACGAGCCGACCTTCATCGTCAACGCCCTGGCCCCGGCCGAAGTGGCCAAGGTGGTGCTGGACGAAGAAGCCGACCGCGTTGAAGTCGTGGTGCCGGACGAGCAGCTGTCGCTGGCCATCGGCCGTCGCGGCCAGAACGTCCGCCTGGCCTCGCAGCTGACCGGCTGGCAGATCGACATCATCACCGAGTCCCAGGACTCCGAGCGTCGCCAGCGCGAGTTCGCCGAGCGCACCGCCCTGTTCCAGGAAGCCCTGGACGTGGACGAGACGATCGCCCAGCTGCTGGTCACCGAAGGCTTCGCCACGGTCGAGGATCTGGCCTTCGTCGAGGCTTATGAAATCTCCGAGATCGAAGGCTTCGACGAGGACACGGCCGAAGAGCTGCAGACCCGCGCCCGCGAACACCTGGAGCGTCAGGCGGCCGAGCTGGACGCCAAGCGCGTGGCCCTGGGCGTCGAAGACGGCGTTCTGGAAGTGCCGGGCGTGACCGCCGCCATCGCCGTCGCCTTGGGCGAAGGCGGGGTGAAGACGGTCGAGGATCTGGCCGACCTGGCCACCGACGAAATCCGCGGCGGCTATGAAGTGCGCGGCGGCGAGCGCGTGAAGGTTCCGGGCGTGCTGGAAAGCTTCAATCTGAGCCAGGAAGACGCCGAAATGCTGATCTTGCAGGCGCGCGTGGCCGCTGGCTGGATCGACGCTTCGGAACTGCCTCAGCCGGAATACGTCGAGGAAGAAGCTTTCGAGGAAGAGGCCGAAGCTGAGGGCGATGAAGACGCCGTCGCGGCTGACGCTGACGTCGACGCTGATGCAGAGGCCGCTTCCGGCGACCTCGACGATCAGTCCCGCGACATGTGATGGGAGCCGCAGCCGTCCATGAGGTCGTCCGAGACGTTGATCGATAGGGATCGTCAGGACTTGGCGTCGCGCCAGGCCCTCGATGAATCTCGTCTGATCCGTTTCGTGGCGGCCCCGGACGGGGCGGTGGCGCCCGATCTGGGGCGCAAGCTTCCGGGGCGCGGCCTGTGGGTCGCGGCCGACCGCGCCTCGCTTGAGGCCGCGATCAAGAAGAACCTGTTCGCGCGGGCGGCCAAGGCGCCGTTGAAGCCCGCCGCGGACCTGCCTGATGTGGTCGAAAGCCTGCTGGTTCGGCGCTGCCTGGACCAGCTGGGTCTTGCCCGGCGCGAAGGCGTGCTTATCTCTGGCTTCGAGAAATGCGCTGCGGCGATCCGCAGCGGCCGCGCCGCATGGCTGATCGAAGCCGCCGACGGCTCGGCCGATGGGCGCGGCAAGCTTCTGGCCCTCTCCAGACACGCCTCGCCCGCCCCTGAAATCTGCGGGGCTTTCAGCGCGGACGATTTGAGTTTGGCCCTTGGGCTGGAAAATGCGATACACGCCGTCCTGCTGCAAGGCGGGCGGGCCGATCGCTGGACCATGGAGGTTCAGCGGTTGGCGGGATTTCGACCTCTCTGTCCCCAGAGCTGGAACCGGGCGGGGCCCGAACACGGCGCAGAGGACGACCGGAGCGCGGCTCCGGAAGGAGAGCCTTAGGGTTTGAGCGGCTGCGGGCCTGTTTCCGAAACAACGGAGGCGGGGCCGCATTCTGCTATGGGTGATTGAGAGACGAAGGCGGAATTCTCCGCCCTGAGTAAAGCGACCGGATGAGCGACGAAAACAACAATTCCAACGACGGCAAGACTCCTGCCAACACGCCTTCGCAAACGGGGCCGCGCGCGCCGTTGAGCCTGAAGCCGCGTGCGGCGGGCTCGGTCTCGACCGGCACGGTGAAACAGAGCTTCAGCCACGGCCGTTCCAAGACCGTCGTCGTCGAGACCAAGCGCCGCGCCGGCCCGCAGGGCGGGCATCAGCGTCCGCAGGGCTTCGACGTCGCGCGTCCGCGCCCCGAAGGCGGCGCGCCGCGTTCGGCCGCGCCGCGTCAACCGGCCGGCGGCGCCCTGTCGCCCGAGGAACAGGAGGCGCGTCGCCGCGCCATCGCCCTGGCCACGCAACAGGCCGCCGAGCGCGAACGCAAGGCGGTCGCCGCCAAGGCCGCCGCCGAGGCCGCCGAGCGCCAACAGGCCGCCGCCGTCGAGGCCGCCGCCGCCAAGGCCGCGGCTGAAGCCGCCGCCGCCAAGGCCGCAGCCGAGGCCGCCCGCGTGGAGGCCGCCAAGCTGAGCGCAGCGGCGCCCGCCCCCACGCCGGCCAAGCCTGCCGCGCCGAAGGTCGAAGCGCCCAAGGTCGAGGCTCCGAAGGTCGAAGCCAAGCCTGAGCCGGCCAAGCCGGCGGCCCCGGCCGCGCCCAAGCGCCCGGCCGTCAACTTCGGCCAGCGCGCGCCCAAGATCCCGACCGGCCGCGCGCCGCTGGAGCGTCCCGCCTTCGGCGGTCGTTCGGCTCGCGAACAGGCCATGGGCGACGGCGAGCGTCCGCAGGCCCGTGAACAGGCGCCGCGCGAAGGCGGCCGCGAGGGCGCCGAGCGTCCTGCGCGTCCGGCCCAGACCGTCCGCTATTCGGCGCTGAACCCGCGCCCGGCCCCCGGCGCCCGCACCGGCGCGCCCGGCGCCTCGCGTCCCGGCGCCCGTCCGGCCCCGAACCAGCCTCCGGCCCAGCCCGAAGTGGCGCGTCCCAGCCGCGCCGGCGGCGGTTTCGCCCGTCCGGCCACCGGCCGCGAGGACGATCGCGAGAAGCGTTTCGCCGACAACGCGCCCGGCAAGGCCGTCAGCCGCACGCGCGGCGAGCCCAAGCGCCGCGAAGGCCGCCTGACCATCCATTCGGTGGCGGGAGGCGACGAGGACGCCGTCGAGCGCATGCGCTCGCTGGCCTCGGTGCGCCGCGCTCGCGAACGCGAGAAGGAAAAGCGCCGCGGCGGCTCGACCGAGACGCCGAACCGTCCGCGTGAAGTGGTCATCCCCGACACCATCACCGTCGGCGAACTGGCCAACCGGATGGCCGTGCGCGGCGTCGACATCATCAAATTCCTGATGCGTCAGGGCCTGATGATGAAGATCAACGACGTGATCGATTCCGACACCGCCGAACTGGTGGCCGAGGAATACGGCATGGCCGTCAAGCGCGTGTCCGAATCCGACGTTGAAGAAGGCTTCATCGCCGACGCCGACGACGCCGACGCGGGCGAGATCCGCGCCCCGGTCGTGGCCATCATGGGCCACGTCGACCACGGCAAGACTTCGCTTCTGGACGCGCTGCGCACCACGGACGTGGCGGGCGGCGAAGCCGGCGGCATCACCCAGCACATCGGCGCCTATCAGGTGCGCCTGGCCGACGGTCAGCGCATCACCTTCCTGGACACGCCGGGCCACGCGGCCTTCTCGGCGATGCGGGCGCGCGGCGCCAACGTCACCGATATCGTCGTCCTGGTCGTGGCGGCCGACGACGGCGTCATGCCGCAGACGGTCGAGGCCATCCAGCACGCCAAGGCGGCGGGTTCGCCGATCATCGTGGCGGTCAACAAGATCGACAAGCCGGACGCCAATTCGCAGAAGATCGTCAACGAGCTGCTTCAGTATGAAGTCATCTCCGAGAGCCTGGGCGGCGACACGCAGATCATCGAGCTGTCGGCCAAGGAGAAGATCAACCTCAACGGTCTGACCGACGCCATCCTGCTGCAGGCCGAAGTCATGGACCTGCGCGCCAACGCCGACCGTTCGGCCGAGGGCGTGGTCATCGAGGCCAAGCTGGACAAGGGCCGCGGCCCGGTCGCGACCGTCCTGGTCAAGCGCGGCACGCTGAAGCGCGGCGACATCGTCGTGGCCGGTTCGGCCTGGGGCAAGGTTCGCGCCCTGCTGAACGAGCGCAACGAGCAACTGCCTGAAGCCGGTCCGTCGGTTCCGGTCGAGATTCTCGGCCTGGACGAGGCGCCGTCGCCGGGCGACGTCTTCGCCGTGGTGGAATCCGAGGCCCGCGCCCGCGAACTGACGGAATACCGTCAGCGCGTGAAGCGCGAGAAGACCCAGGTCTCGGGCGGCTCGCTGTCGCTGGTCGACATGATGTCGAAGCTGCAGTCCAAGAAGGTCAATGAACTGCCGGTCCTCATCAAGGCCGACGTTCAGGGCACGGCCGAAGCCATCGTCGGCTCGCTGGACAAGATGGGCAACGACGAGGTCCGCGCCCGCACCGTCTATTCGGGCGCCGGCGGCATCACCGAGAGCGACGTCAACCTGGCCAAGTCGGCCGGTGCGCCGATCCTGGGCTTCAACGTCCGCGCCTCGAAACAGGCGCGCGACCTGGCCGAGCGTGAAGGCGTCGAGATCCGCTACTATTCGATCATCTACGACCTGCTGGACGACATTAAGGGCGTGCTCTCGGGCATGCTGGCGCCGCTCCAGCGCGAAACCTTCCTGGGCAACGCCAAGGTGCTGCAGACCTTCGACATCACCAAGGTCGGCCGGGTCGCGGGCTGCCGCGTCACCGAGGGTGTGGTCCGCAAGGGCGCGCGCGTCCGCATCATCCGCGACGACGTGGTGGTGCTGGAGCTGGGCGTGCTCAACACGCTCAAGCGCTTCAAGGACGAGGTCAACGAAGTGCCTTCGGGTCAGGAGTGCGGCATGCAGTTCGCCGGCTTCCAGGACATCAAGGAAGGCGACTACATCGAGTGCTTCACCGTCGAAGAGATCAAGCGCACCCTGGACTAGGACGCTTGAGCCTCACGGCCTGAAACATGAAGGGCGCGGTTTCCACGGAAGCCGCGCCCTTTGTCTTTGGGGCGCGCTCGACCCCGACGCCCGCTCATCCCGGCGGACGCCGGGAGCCAGTTCTTTGGCCACGGGCGCGGGCGGCCGGAGGGATTGGCGAGTGCGGGGTGTGAGGCTCTCGCTGGATCCCGGCGTCCGCCGGGATGAGCGGGTGAGTGAGGTCAGGCCTCGGCGACGGACTTCAGAGCACGGTCAGCGAAGGTCAGGATGAAGCGCCGGACCGGGGCTGCGTCGTCGACCTGAAGTTCGACTTCGAGCCGTTCCCCGGTCAGCTCGGCGGCAACGAGGCGCGCCTCGTCCTCCCCCAGCCAAGCGCGGCCCGTGACCTGCTGATAGGTTTGCTCCAGCTCCAACCGGCACGGCGTTCCGTCGGCGCCCGTCCAGCTCCATTGACCTGCGACCGAGGCGGGAACCGTCCATTTGTAGATGTAGCCGTCAGCGACCTTGATCCGCTCGTCGGCCTGCCAGTCACCCATGTCGAAGGCGTGGGAGACGATGCGGGCGCCGGGCTTCAGCTGGCTGAGCAGGCGCGGGCGCAACTGCACATTGATGGACTGAAGCAGATAGAGGCTGACCACGGTGGCTTCGCGGACATCGACGCTGAACAGGTCTTCCTCGCGGAAGTCGACCATGTGTTCGACCCCGGCCCAGCCGGCGAACTCCATGGCGTCGGCGATCCGCAGGGGGTCGACGTCGACGCCGACGCCGCGCGCGTCGCGATCGCGAGCGGCGGCGATGACGATGCGTCCGTCGCCGCAGCCGAGATCATACAGACGATCGCCGGGGCCGACGCCCGCCAGGCTCAGCATGGCCTCGACCGTGTCCTCCTCGGTCGGCACGAAGGGCACGGCGAGATAGTGATCCGGATCCTGGGCGTAGTTGTCGATGTCGAAGGGGTCTGTGAACACGGTCTTGGGTCATGTAGCGGGGGGAGGGGCATCATGACGGATCGACCGCCGTCTTTCCACTCGATGGGCTTCATCTGAAGCCCGCTTGGCCTTAGGGTTCGGCTCTATCGCGTCGGGGGGCGCTAATGAATGGGCCGCCATGCCTCGTCCTGACCTGTCTCTGCTGCTGATCGTCGCCGGCCTGGGCGCCCTGGCGACGCCGGCGATGGCCGATACTCGTTTCCTGTCCTTCGATGCGCGCGACCGCGCCACCCAGGCCCTGACGCGCGGGGTGACGCTGGAGGTCGAGCGCGGCTGGTTCGGCGCCACTTCGGTGAGGAATCTGTTCTCTTCGACCTCGCGCGGGTCGGCCCGGTTCGAGCGCGGCGGGCCGGATCAGGTGCGACGCGTTCTGCCGCAGGGGGCGGCGGACGGCGGGGTCTACAGCATCACGACCGACGGCGACGGCCGCGCCCTGTCGCGCGCCCTGTGCCCCGGCTCGGACGAGGCCTTCATCGTCGTCGGACGGGTGCGCGCCGGCCATCCCCTGACGATCGAGACGGTCGGGCGCTGGGCCGACGGTCAGTTCCGTCACTGCGTCACCTTGAACTACGACTATCGCGGCGAATGGGCGACGATGCAGGGCTCTTCGCCCGCCCGCGACGTCCCTGCCGCCTTCGGGACCAACTAGGCGGCGCGGAGGTGCTGATCCGCTGGAGCCTGGCTGTCCTGATCGGCCTGCTGGCCGGGGTGTGGACGGCGCAGCGGCCGGGCGATCCAGCGTTGTTCCCCGCCGCATCGTCGGAGACGGCGATCGTCGTCCATCTGCTCGACAACGGCTTTCACACCGACCTGGCCGTGCCGCGCGCGGCGCTGGCGACGGGCGACGACGCCCTGGCGCGGGCGGTGCGGTCCCTGCCGCCGGGCGACTGGGTGCGGATCGGCTGGGGCGACTCCGTCTTCTATGTCGAACAGGGGGCGATCAGCGGCCGCCTGCCCGACGGGGCGCGGGCCTTCTTCAAGCCCGGCGGCAATCCTTCGGTGCTCATGCTGGACCCCGATCCGACCGATCCGGCGCTGTTCGCCGAGCCGGGGCGGGCGACGCTGCGCCTGTCGCCCCAGGGCTTCGCCGCCCTGCGCGCACGGGTGGCGAATTCGCTGCGGCTGGATGAAGGCGGGCAGGTGGTGGTTTCGGCGCAGAGAGACGGCGACGACGCCGTCTTCTACGCCAGCGGCGAGACCTTCTGGGTCGGGCACCTGTGCAATCACTGGACGGCCGAGGTGCTGAACGCGGGCGGCCTGCCCATGCCCATGGCCCGCAGCCTGACCTCGGGCGCGGTGATGCGGGCGGCCCGGCAGGCGGAACAGGGTGCGGCGGAACTGGACTTGAGCGGCGCAGGCGACTAGACCCCGCCCCTTCGCGTTTCAGAGCCGGCGTCCGATCCCCGGCGGCGCGAGCAGGAGGAGCCCACGATGGCCCGCAAGCAACACACCCGCAACGCCAGCGGCCCGCTGGGGCCGTCGCAGCGCCAGCTGCGCGCCGGCGAACTGATCCGCCACGCCCTGGTCGACGTCATGCGCGAGCATGAGATTCACGATGAAGCCCTGGTCGGCGTCTCCGTCACCGTGACCGAGGTGCGGATGAGCCCGGACCTGCGCCACGCGACCTGTTTCGTCGAACCGCTGGGCGCCGGCGTCGACGCCGCCGAAACGACGGGTCACGAGAGCGAGATCATCAAGGCGCTGAACGACCATGCCAAATTCCTGCGCGGTCAGCTGGGCCGCCGCATCGACATGAAGTTCACGCCGGACCTGAAATTCCGCCACGATGAGAGCTTCGACACGGCCAGCCACATGGACCGCCTGTTCAACGATCCGCGCGTGCGCGCCGATATCGAACACGCTGACGACCAGGGCGAAGACTGATCCCATGGCGCGACGCAAGCGGGGCGACATCGTCAACGGCTGGGTGTGCCTGGACAAGCCCTATGAGATGGGCTCGACCGAGGCGGTGACGAAGATCCGTCGCCTGTTCAACGCCCAGAAGGCGGGCCATGCGGGCACGCTGGACCCGCTGGCCTCGGGCATCTTGCCCATCGCGCTGGGCGAGGCGACCAAGACGGTGCCCTTCATGATGGAGGCGCAGAAGGTCTATCGCTTCACCATCCACTGGGGCATTTCGACCGACAGCATCGACCGCGAGGGCGAGATCATCGCTCGTTCCGACGTGCGCCCCTCGGTCGCGGCGGTGGCGGCGGCCCTGCCGTCCTTCGTCGGCGAGATCGATCAGACGCCGCCCGCCTTTTCGGCCGTACGGGTCAATGGCGAGCGCGCCTATGACCTGGCGCGGGCGGGGGTCGAGGTCGAGCTGCAGTCGCGCCGTGTGACCATTCATGAGGCGGTGGTGACGGCCGCGCCGGACGCCGATCACGTCGAGATCACGATGCGCACGGGCAAGGGCGTCTATGTCCGATCCCTGGCGCGCGACCTGGCGATCATGCTGGGCGCCGAGGGCCATGTCTCGGACCTGCGGCGCGAGCGCGTGGGGCCGTTCTCGATCGACAACGCCGTAACGCTGGATTTTCTGGAAGAGTTGGCGCATAAGGGCGCCGCCTTTGAGGGCTTGCTGCCCGTTTCGACCGCTCTGGACGACATCCCGGAGTTGGCCGTGACGGATCAGGACGCCCTCTCTCTGAGGCAGGGACGGCCGATCGTTCTGCTCCCCCGACAGATTGAAACCCTCAAGGACCGGCTGCCCGCCGGCTCGCGGCTGGTTTCGGTCTTCGAGGGCGGAACCCTGGTCGCGCTCGGCAATCTCAGGGCCGGTCGGCTTGAACCCGATCGTGTTTTCAACCTCCCATAACGGAGAACTCTGATGTCGATTACGGCTCAACGTAAGGCTGAAGTCATCGCCGACAACGCTCGCTCGACGGGCGACACCGGTTCGGCGGAAGTCCAGGTCGCGATCCTGACGGAACGCATCGCCAACCTGACCGAGCACTTCAAGACTCACAAGAAGGACAACCACTCGCGTCGTGGCCTGCTGAAGCAGGTTTCGCAGCGTCGTCGCCTTCTGGACCACCTGAACAAGACCGACAGCGCCCGCTATCAGGCGCTGATCGCCAAGCTGGGCCTGCGTCGCTAAGGCGCGCCCGGTTGCGGATCGGATAATTCCACGAGGCGCGGGCGGACACGTCCGCGCCTCGTTCCGCTCCTAGACTACGCTTTCCCGCGCGCCGCGGGTCTTACCGGCGCAACCGACGCGAGGGCCTTGAATCCGGTCCTCAATCACCCGCCCGGCCGCGATGTCGCGGTCAGGTCAACGGGGACCGTTAAGGACTGAACGGCCTGACGCTCCGCACACCCCCGACGGGAATACGCCCGCGGGAGACGAAAGACGAAACATGTTCGATATCAAACGCAAGACGATCGAGTGGGCCGGACGCCCCTTGACCCTCGAGACGGGCCGCATCGCCCGTCAGGCCGACGGCGCCGTGCTGGCGACCTACGGCGAGACCGTGGTCCTGGCCACCGTCGTCTACGGCCGTCAGCCCAAGCCGGGCCTGGATTTCTTCCCCCTGACGGTCAACTACCAGGAAAAGACCTTTGCGGCCGGCAAGATCCCGGGCGGCTACTTCAAGCGTGAAGGCCGTCCGACCGAGAAGGAGACCCTGGTCTCCCGCCTGATCGACCGCCCGATCCGCCCCCTGTTCGTCAAGGGCTTCAAGAACGAGACCCAGGTCATCGTCACCGTGCTGCAGCACGACCTTGAGAACGATCCCGACATCCTGGGCATGGTCGCCGCCTCGGCCGCTCTGACCATCTCGGGCGTGCCCTTCATGGGCCCGATCGGCGCCGCGCGCGTCGGCATGATCGACGGCGAGCTGGTGCTGAACCCGGCCATCGACCAGATGGGCGAAAGCGCCCTGGACCTGGTCGTCGCGGGCACGCAGGACGCCCTGATGATGGTCGAATCCGAAGCCAAGGAGCTGTCGGAAGAGAAGATGCTCGAGGCCCTGATGTTCGCGCACGCGGGCATGCAGCCGGTCATCGACGCCATCATCGACCTGGCCGAGCACGCCGCCAAGGAGCCGTTCGACTTCCAGGCCGAAGACCACTCGGACGTGGTCGCCTCGATCAAGGCGCTGGTCGGCGAAGAGATCAAGGCCGCCTACGCCCATCCGGGCAAGTATGACCGCCGCTCGGGCGTCGACGCCGCCAAGAAGAAGGCCGCCGAAGCCCTGGTGAAGACCGAGGAGAAGCCGGAAGGCGTCGACTCGTCCAAGTTCTCGGCCGCGTTCAAGGAATGCGAAGCCGACGTCCTGCGTCGCGACATCATCGAGAACAGCCACCGCGTCGACGGCCGCGCCCTGGACAAGGTCCGCGCCATCGTCTCGGAAGTCGGCGTCCTGCCGCGCACCCACGGTTCGTCGCTGTTCACGCGCGGCGAAACCCAGGCCCTGGTCGTCGCCACCCTGGGCACCGGCGAGGACGAGCAGTACATCGACAGCCTGACGGGCACCTACAAAGAGTCCTTCCTGCTGCACTACAACTTCCCGCCCTATTCGGTCGGTGAAGCGGGCCGCATGGGCTCGCCGGGCCGTCGCGAAATCGGCCACGGCAAGCTGGCCTGGCGCGCCATCCGCCCGATGCTGCCGTCGAAGGAAGACTTCCCCTACACCATCCGTCTGGTGTCGGAGATCACCGAGTCCAACGGCTCGTCCTCGATGGCCACGGTCTGCGGTTCGTCGCTGGCCCTGATGGACGCCGGCGTGCCGCTGGCCCGTCCGGTCTCGGGCATCGCCATGGGTCTGATCCTGGAGCCGTCGGGCGAGTTCGCCATCCTGTCGGACATCCTGGGCGACGAAGATCACCTGGGCGACATGGACTTCAAGGTCGCGGGCACCTCGGAAGGCATCACCAGCCTTCAGATGGACATCAAGGTCGCCGGCATCACCAAGGAGATCATGCAGCAGGCCCTGACGCAGGCTTCGGCCGGTCGTCTGCACATCCTCGACGAAATGTCGAAGGCGATGGAGGCCCCGCGCGCCGAGCTGGGCGAGTTCGCGCCCAAGATCGAATCCATCAAGATCGCGGTCGACAAGATCCGTGAAGTGATCGGTTCGGGCGGCAAGGTCATCCGCGAAATCGTGGAAAAGACCGGCGCCAAGATCGACATCGGCGACGACGGCACCATCAAGATCGCCGCCAACGAGCAAGAGAAGATCGAAGCCGCCAAGGCCTGGATCCAATCCATCGCCTCGGAGCCGGAAGTCGGCACCATCTACACCGGCAAGGTCGTGAAGGTCGTCGACTTCGGCGCCTTCGTGAACTTCTTCGGCGCCAAGGACGGCCTGGTCCACGTGTCCCAGATCGCCCTGGAGCGCGTCGCCAACCCGGCCGACGTCCTGTCGGAAGGCCAGGAGGTCAAGGTCAAGTTCCTGGGCTTCGACGATCGCGGCAAGACCAAGCTGTCGATGAAGGTCGTCGATCAGGAAACCGGCGAGGACATCACCGACAAGATCAACGCCGAGCGCGCTGAACGCGGTGAAGCCCCGCTGTCGGAAGACACCGGCGGCCGTCCCAAGGGCGACCGCAACGGCGGCGACCGCGGCCGTCGCCGTCGCGACTAAGCCTCGGCGTTATCGCTGAACTGAAGAAGGCCCCGGCGGAGGGATCCGCCGGGGTCTTTTTTGTGCGCTATCGCTCGCGACGCGGTCGCTCTCTGCTTGAGCGCGCTTTCTCCTTTCCCATGAAGGGGAGGGAGAGGATCAGCCCATGCACTCTTTCGGCGGAGTTTCGCCGTCGCGGGTCCACATCGCGCAGGAACGGTCGATCTCGCCCTGGATCAGGTCGCAGGGGTTGGAGGCGTGGCAGGGCGGGCGGGTCGCGGGGCTGACGGCGATGCAGCGCTGGACCAGGCGGGCCGAAGCCGCTTCGCCCAGGGTCTCAAGGCAGGGCCGGTCGTCGATCGGAACCGGCTGGGGCGCCATGTCCGGGCCTTCGGGCAGGCGGGCCTCGGGCTCGCGGGCGGGGGAAGGCGCGGGCGTCGGGGCCGGCGCGGAGGCCGCCGGCTCCGGGCGCGGCTGGCAGGCGGCGAGCAGGCCGCCGAGGATCAGGCAGGCCAGAAGGGGCGGTCGGGTCATGCGGGGCTCCGGATCGGGGTTCGCCTTTGCAACGACGATGGCCCCGATCCGGCTCCGCGAAAAGCCTTATCGACGGGCGGCCTCGACGGCGGCGCGCTGCAGGGCGAACAGTTCGGTGCAGCCGATTTCGGCCAGTTCGAACAGGCGGTCGAATTCGGCCCGGCTGAAGCCGCGCTTCTCGCCGGTGGCCTGGATTTCGACGATCTGGCCCGCGCCGGTCAGGACGAAGTTGCTGTCGGCCTCGGCGGTGGAGTCTTCCTCATAGTCGAGGTCCAGCACCGGCAGGTCGTTGAACACGCCGCACGACACGGCCGCCACCTGATCCAGGATCGGATCGGTCGTCAGCACGCCCTCGTCCTTGAGGTAGTTGAGCGCCGAGGCCATCGCCACCCAGGCGCCGGTGATGGAGGCGGTGCGCGTGCCGCCGTCGGCCTGGATCACGTCGCAGTCGATCAGCACCTGACGTTCGCCCAGCGCCTTGAGGTCGACCACGGCGCGAAGGGAGCGGCCGATCAGGCGCTGGATTTCCTGGGTGCGGCCCGACTGCTTGCCGGCGGCGGCTTCGCGGCGGCCGCGCGTGTGGGTGGCGCGCGGCAGCATGCCGTATTCGGCCGTGACCCAGCCCTGGCCGCTGTTGCGCATCCAGCCCGGCACCTTCTCCTCGATCGAGGCCGTCACCAGCACCTTGGTATGGCCGAAGGACACCAGGCACGAGCCTTCGGCATAGCGGTTGACGCCGGTTTCCAGCGTGACGGTGCGGAGTTGTTCGGGGGTGCGTTCGGACGGGCGCATGGGAATTCCTTGGAAGCGGGATGGCGCGTGCTTATCCTGAAACCATGAGCCTGTCCCGCCCTGACCCGTCTGTCGTGCGTCTTCGTCCGGCCGTGGCCGCCGACGCCGCGATCCTGATGCGCTGGGATAAGGCGCCGCACGTCGTCGCCTGCCTGACCGACGACCCCGACCAACACGAGGCCGCCGACTGGGACGAGGAGCTGGCTGCGCAGTCCGACGTCTTCCGCTACTTCATCGCCGAGGTCGACGGCCGTCCGATCGGCGCCATGCTGGACATCGACCCGGCGGGCGAGCCCAACGGCTACTGGGGCGAGATCGAGCCGAACCTGCGCGCCCTCGATATCTGGATCGGCGAGGCCGACGCCCTGAACCGGGGCCATGGGACGCAGATGATGACCCAGGCGTTGAACGCCTGTTTCGCCCGGCCGCAGGTTGAGGCCGTGGTGATCGATCCGCTCAACTCCAACACGCAGGCGCATCGTTTCTATCAGCGGCTGGGCTTCCGGCCGGAGGGGCGGCGTGTCTTCAACGGGACGGACGACTGCCTGGTCCATCGCCTGACCCGCGCGGACTGGGCGGCGCGGAGGATGACGGCATGAGCCTGCTGCATCCCTCGCCGGGCCTGGCGACGCTGGACGCGCGGGCGCGCGACATCTTCCGACGGGTGGTCGAGAGCTATCTGGAGACGGGCGAGCCGGTGGGGTCGCACACCCTGTCGCGCGCCGGGCTGGACCTGTCGCCCGCTTCGATCCGCAACACCATGCAGGCGTTGACGCAGGCCGGGCTGCTGGCCTCGCCGCATACATCGGCCGGGCGGGCGCCGACCCATGCGGGCCTGCGGCTGTTCGTGGACGGCCTCTTGGAGGTAGGCGACATCGGCCAGGAGGAGCGGCGCGAGATCGACGCCCGGCTGGCCGTGCTGGGCGCCAAGGGCGGCGGCCGCAATGTCGAAGAGGCGCTGGATGCGGCCTCGTCCCTGCTGTCGGGTCTGGCGGGCGGGGCGGGAATCGTCGCCAGCCCGGTGCGCGAGGCGGGCGTGCGTCATGTGGAGTTCGTGGCCCTGGGCGGCGGACAGGCGCTGGCCGTGCTGGTCGCTGACGACGGGGTGGTCGAGAACCGGCTGATGAATCTGGCGCCGGGCGTCACGCCTTCGACCCTGCAGGAGGCGTCGAACTTTCTCAGCGCCCGGCTGAAGGGCCGTCCGCTGGCCGAGGCCCGGCATGAGATGAAGGCCGAGATGGAGGCCGCCCGGCGCGATCTGGACGCCGCCGCCGCCCGCCTGGTCGAGGACGGGCTGGCCGCCTGGAGCGGCGGCGCGGGCGGCGCAGGCCACGACCGCAACCTGATCGTGCGCGGGCGCGGCAATCTGTTGCAGGACGCCCGCGCGGCCGAGGATCTGGAACGGGTGCGCGTCCTGTTCGACGATCTGGAGCAGAAGGAACAGCTGATCGGCCTGCTGGACGACGTCGGCGCGGCCCAGGGCGTCCGCATCTATATCGGCGCGGAAACGCGACTCTTTTCGCTTTCGGGTTCCGCCGTGATCGCGGCGCCCTATATGTCGGGCCGGCAGCGGGTGCTGGGCGCCATCGGCGTCATCGGGCCCGCGCGGTTGAACTACGCCCGTGTCATCCCGTTGGTGGACTATACCGCCCGGGTGCTGGGCCGGATTCTGGACGGACAAGAGACGTGAACGACATCAACGACGAGACCCGGGATCAACTCGAGCAGGACATCAAGGAGTCCGAGGCGGATGCTGCGGCGGAAGGCGCCGACGGCGACATGGCTGTGGTCGACGCCCTGATCGCCGAGCGCGATCAGTGGAAGGACCGCGCCTTGCGCGCCGTGGCCGAGGCCGAGAACGTCAAGCGCCGCGCCGAGACGCAGCAGAACGACGCCCGCGCCTACGCCATCCAGCGCTTCGCCAAGGATCTGCTGAGCGTGGCCGACACCCTGGAGCGCGGTCTGGCGACGGCGCCCAAGGATGCGGACGGTCCGGCGGCCGCCATGGTCACGGGGCTGGAGCTGACGCAGAAGTCCCTGCTGTCGGCCTTCGAGGCCAACGGCCTGACCCGCGTCGATCCGGCGCCGGGCGACGCCTTCGATCCGCACCTGCATCAGGCGATGATGGAGCAACCCTCGGACACCGTGCCGGGCGGGGCCGTCATCCAGACGCTGCAGCCGGGCTACGCCCTGTTCGGCCGCACCGTGCGCGCGGCCATGGTGGTGGTCGCGGCCAAGGGCTCGGGCCCGGCGGCGGGCGGCGCCTATGCGGACCCGAACACGACCGGCGGGAATTTCGACGCCAAGGCCTGATGGCCTTCGCACGCTGAAACGACGACGGCCCGGCGCAGACGCGTCGGGCCGTTTTTCTTTGCTTGGCTTCCCGCGCCGCGCTTGCGGCCAAAGCATTGGGCCCCGGCGTCCGCCGGGGTGAGCGGGAGGAAGGGTCAGTTTTTCAATCTCGAATTGAACAGCGCCAGCAGCCGCCGCCAGCCGTCCTTCGCGTCCGCCTCGCGATAGGAGGCGCGATAGTCGGCGTGGAAGCCGTGAGGGGCGCCGTCATAGAGGATGATCTGACTGTCGCTCCGGCCAGCGGCCTTCAGGGCGTCGTTCATCGCTTTGACTGTGTCGTTGGGAATGCTGCTGTCTGCACCGCCGTAGAGACCCAGCACCGGCGCCTTCAGCTCGCCCGCCAGGTCGATGGGCCAGGGGCGGCCCGTCGTCTTCTGTTCGTCAGTGGCCGTGGCGGCGGGGGACAGGCGGCCGTACCAGGCGACCCCGGCGTCCAGCGTCGGGAAGCGGGCTATGGCCTGCCACACCACCTTGCCGCCCCAGCAGAAGCCGGTGATCCCGACCTTGTCGGCCTTGGCCCAGGACTGGGCGCCGATCCAGTCCTGCGTGGCGCCGATGTCGCCCATCACCTGGTCGTAGCCGGCGGCGGCGACGATGCGCTGGATCGCCTGCATGTCGCTGAGCGGGGCGGGATCCTGGACGCGGACGAAGAAGGCGGGGGCCACGGCCGCATAGCCCGTCTTGGCCAGGCGGCGGCAGACGTCGCGGATGTATTCGTGCACGCCGAAGATCTCGGACACGACGATGACGACGGGGAAGGGGCCGGCGCCTTCGGGGCGGGCGACATAGGCGGGCAGGGCGAAGCCGTCGGGCGCTGGATAGGCCGCGTCGGCCGTGATCAGGCCCGCCGTGTCGGTGGCGATCGGCTGGGCCGACTGGCTGAGGGCGGCGGGGGCGTAGGCGGCGAAGAACAGCCCGCCCGCCGTGGCTGCGCCCAGGCTGCGGCGGCTGGGGGCGATCTGGTCGGGGCTCAGGCCCTCGGGCCGGGTGATCAGGGTCATCTCGGGTCTCCGGTCGGCGCTGTGGAAGGCGTGACAGTGCCCCGGCTTTTTGTGCGCCGTCGAATCTTTCCGCCTATCCCGCGACCCTCAGGGTCAGGTTGACCCGCCCGCCGCCGGGCAGCAGCCGCGACGAGCCCGCCAGCAGTCGGTCGATCCCGTGACGCGCCAACCGCGCCGGGCCGGTCAAGGCGCAGACGTCGCCGGAGGCCAGGCGCACGGCGGCGGTCGCGCCGCCCTCGGCCGGGCCGATGCGGAACACCGCCGTGTCGCCCAGGGAGATCGACAGCACGGGCGCCGTCAGGTCGCGCTCGTCCCTGTCCTGATGCAGGCCCATCTTGGCCTCGCCCTGATAGAGGTTGACCAGGCAGGCGTCGGGCGGGCTCGGCCAGCCGGTCAGGGCGTCCCACAGGTTCAGCAACCGGTCGGGAATGGCGGGCCAGGATGCGCCGGTCACGGGATGGGTCGGCTGATAGCGATAGCCCGTGCGGTCCGACACCCAGCCCAGGGCGCCGAAATTGCTCATCCGCACCGAGAAGGGCCGCCCGCCCGGCGTGACGGGGCGATAGAGGGGCGCCGCCTCAAGCCCTCGCCGCACCTCGGCCAGCAGTTCTGCCTGTTCAGCGGCGTCCAGCAGGCCGGGCCACAGGCGAAAGCCGGGCAGGGCCGTCGGCGCTTCCCTCAGCTCTTTTCTGGACGATTGCAGGCGGTTTTGCGGGATCATCGACCGAATTTAGCGGCGCCGCGTCGCCTTGTCCGCCATAAGGCGCGGAATCTGGCCGGAACCGGGCGGAAGGCCTTGCAGCCCCTGCGGTCTTTCCCATATCCGAGCCAATCCGGCGATAACCCCCTTTTCGTTAGGGGTTTGTCCGCCGACCCCATCCACCGCCGAACCGGGCGTCGTCCGGCGAGGCATGATTTCAAAAGCCCAACTGGGGGCGGTCACGCGCGGCGCTTGATGTTACGAGGCCGCCGCATCGCCCGCCGCAAGGAGTGAAAAAGACAAGCCCATGGCCAAGATCATCGGCATCGACCTCGGCACGACCAACTCGTGCGTCGCCGTCATGGACGGCAAGAACCCCAAGGTCATCGAAAACGCCGAAGGCGCCCGCACCACCCCGTCGGTGGTCGCGATCCAGGACGGCGGTGAAATCCTCGTCGGCCAGCCTGCGCGCCGTCAGGCGGTGACCAACCCCGCCAACACCTTCTTCGCCATCAAGCGCCTGATCGGCCGCAACTATGACGATCCGGTGGTGGCCAAGGACAAGGGCATGGTGCCCTTCGAGATCGTCAAGGGCCCGAACGGCGACGCCTGGGTCCAGGCGCACGGCAAGGACTATTCGCCCCAGCAGGTCTCGGCCTTCACCCTGGGCAAGATGAAGGAAGCCGCAGAGGCCTATCTGGGCGAGAAGGTCACCCAGGCCGTCATCACCGTTCCGGCCTACTTCAACGACGCCCAGCGTCAGGCGACCAAGGACGCCGGCAAGATCGCCGGTCTGGAAGTCCTGCGCATCATCAACGAACCGACCGCGGCCGCCCTGGCCTACGGCCTGGAGAAGAACGACGGTCAGAAGATCGCCGTCTACGACCTGGGCGGCGGCACCTTCGACGTCTCGATCCTGGAGATCGGCGACGGCGTGTTCGAGGTGAAGTCGACCAACGGCGACACCTTCCTGGGCGGCGAGGACTTCGACCTGCGTCTGGTCGACTACTTGGCTGACGAGTTCAAGAAGGAGCAGGGCGTCGACCTGCGCCAGGACAAGCTGGCCCTGCAGCGCCTGAAGGAAGAGGCCGAAAAGGCCAAGAAGGAGCTGTCCTCGACGACCCAGTACGAGGTCAACCTGCCGTTCATCACCATGAACGCCTCGGGCCCGCTGCACCTGAACATCAAGCTGTCGCGCGCCAAGCTGGAAGCCCTGGTCGACGACCTGGTCCAGCGCACCATCGAGCCCTGCGCCAAGGCGCTGAAGGACGCGGGCCTGAAGGCCTCGGACATCGATGAAGTGGTGCTGGTCGGCGGCATGACCCGCATGCCGATGGTTCAGGAAGCCGTGAAGAAATTCTTCGGCAAGGAGCCGCACAAGGGCGTGAACCCCGACGAGGTCGTGGCCCTGGGCGCCGCCGTTCAGGCGGGCGTGCTGCAAGGCGACGTCAAGGACGTGCTGCTGCTGGACGTGACTCCGCTGACCCTGGGCATCGAGACCCTGGGCGGCGTGTTCACGCCCCTGATCGAGCGCAACACGACGATCCCGACCAAGAAGGCCCAGGTCTTCTCGACCGCTGACGACAATCAGTCGGCCGTGACGATCCGCGTCTTCCAGGGCGAGCGCCCGATGGCCGCCGACAACAAGGTGCTGGGTCAGTTCGACCTGATGGGCATTCCGCCCGCGCCGCGCGGCATGCCGCAGATCGAGGTCGCCTTCGACATCGACGCCAACGGCATCGTCCACGTGACGGCCAAGGATAAGGCGACGAACAAGGAGCAGTCGATCCGCATCCAGGCCAACGGCGGCCTGTCGGACGCCGACATCGAGAACATGGTCAAGGAAGCCGAAGCCAACGCCGCGGCCGACAAGGCCCGCAAGGAGCTGGTCGAGGCCCAGAACGGCGCCGACAGCCTGGTCCACTCGACCGAGAAGGCTCTGGCCGAGCACGGCGACAAGATCGACGACGCGACCAAGGCGACCATTCAGTCGGCTCTGGACGATCTGAAGTCGGCCAAGGACGGCACGGACCCCGAGGCCATCCGCGAGAAGACCAACACCCTGGCTCAGGCCTCGATGAAGCTGGGCGAGGCCATGTACGCCGCCCAGCAGGGCGGGGCCGACGGCGCCGCTGAAGGCCAGCCCGCCGACGACGGCGTGGTCGACGCCGAGTTCGAGGAAGTCTCGGACACGGATGAGAAGAAGGACGCCTAAACCGGCGCCCCGCTGATGTTCGGCCCCGCTTGCCAGACGGCAGGCGGGGCCGTTTCATGAAACTTGCATCATTCGACCGGGCGCCCATGTCATCAGGCAGGCCGTCGGTCATCCGCGAACGGAGCGCCTCCAGATCAAGAGAGGCCGAACAGAACCCTGGCGCGGCGGGAAAGTAAGAGGACGAACGCCTGATGGCGCAACGTGACTATTACGAGATTCTGGGGGTCGAGCGGACGGTCGATGCGGCCGTGCTCAAGAGCGCCTATCGCAAGCTGGCGATGGAGCACCACCCCGACCGCAACGGCGGCTCCGAAGAGTCCGTGGCCCGCTTCAAGGAAATCTCCGAGGCCTACACCGTCCTGTCGGACGAGCAGAAGCGCGCGGCCTATGACCGTTTCGGCCACGCGGGCGTGGGCGGCGGCGCAGGCGGGGGCAATCCCTTCGGCCAGGGCGGCGGCCAGGGCTTCCACGACATCAACGACATCTTTTCCCAGGTCTTCGGCGACGCCTTCGGGGACGCCTTCGGCGGCCGGGGCGGCGGGCGCCAGCAACAGAGCGGCCCGCGCCGCGGCTCGGACCTGCGTTACGACCTCGAGATCACCCTGGAGCAGGCCTATAAGGGCGCCGAGGTCGAGATCGCCATCCCGACCCTGATGACCTGCGAGGTCTGCGACGGCTCGGGCGCCAAGGCGGGCACCAAGCCGACCATCTGCTCCACCTGCGGCGGCGCCGGGCGCGTGCGCCAGGCCAACGGCTTCTTCCAGGTCGAGCGCACCTGCCCCCGCTGCGGCGGCTCGGGCGAGATGATCGCCGATCCCTGCACCAACTGCCGGGGCCACGGCCAGGTCCGCAAGACCCGCAAGCTCAGCCTCAAGGTGCCGGCGGGCGTCGACGACGGCTCGCGCATCCGCCTGTCGGGCGAGGGTGAGGCGGGCCAGCGCGGCGGGCCGCGCGGCGACCTCTATGTCTTCTTGTCGGTGCTGCCGCACGAGCTGTTCGAGCGCGACAACCTGGACCTGCTGGTCACGGTGCCGGTGCCGATGACGGTGGCGGCCCTGGGCGGCATCGTCGACGCCCCCTGTCTTGTTTCCGACGCCTGCGACGGCAAGTGCAAGGCGGCGGTCGAGGTGCCTGCGGGCGCCCAGACCGGCAAGACCGTCCGCATCAAGGGCAAGGGGATGCCGCACCTGAACGGGCGCGGCCGCGGCGATCTGGTGGTCGAGCTGTTCGTGGAGACGCCGACCGATCTGACCGCGCGTCAGAAGGAGCTGCTGTCCGAACTGGCCGCCTCCCTGGGAGAAACCCAGACGCCCCGCAACACCAGTTTCGCGGGCAAGGCCAAGCGTTTCTGGGCCGACATCCTGGGCGGCGACGCCGATAATCCGAAAGAGACCGCGTGAGCGACATCTTCCACGCCGGCATCTCCGGCGCCCGGGGCCGCATGGGCCGCGCCGTTTCACAGGTTCTGGACGCCCGCGAGGACGTGGTGGTGGCCGCCCGTTTCGATCGCGGCGAGACGGTCGACCTGAAGCTGTGCGACGTCATCATCGACTTCTCGACGCCCGAGGCTTCGGTCGCCCTGGCCAAGGCCTGCGCTGCGGCGGGCGGACCGGCGCTGGTCGTCGGCTCGACCGGCCTGACGCCCGAGCAGGAGGCCGAGATCGAGGCCGCCGCCGACAAGATCGCCATCGTCATGAGCGGCAACTTCTCCCTGGGCGTGAACATCCTGATCGGCCTGGTTGAGCACGCGGCCCTGCGGCTGGACGCGCGCGACTGGGACATCGAGGTGCTGGAGACCCATCACAGACGCAAGGTCGACGCTCCCTCGGGCACGGCCCTGATGCTGGGCGAGGCGGCGGCCAACGGCCGTGGCCGCGACCTGAAGGAACTGCGGAGCGCCCCCTACGACGGCATCACCGGCCCGCGCGAAACGGGCAAGATCGGCTTCGCCTCCCTGCGGGCGGGCGGGGTGATCGGCGACCATACCGTGATGTTCGCCTCGGAAGACGAGATGCTGACCCTGTCGCACTCGGCCATGGACCGCAGCCTGTTCGCCAAGGGCGCCGTGGCCGCCGCCGCCTGGGTGCGCAACCGTCGCCCCGGTCTCTACGACATGCAGGACGTGTTGGGCTTCCGTCAGGCTTGATGTTGGGGGCGCTGGCGCGCCCCTGTGCTATCGCTCGCCGCGCGGCGGCTCGCTGCTTGAGCGCAACGTCCTTCCGGTCAGGCGGGTTCGGCCAGAAGGGCGCCCATGGCCGCGCGCCAGGCACCCAGATCGTTGGAGCGGCTGTCGATCAAGCGGCGGAGCGCCTCGCACCGGCCACGCGCCGGCGCCGTCATGCCCCAAGCCGGAAAGGCGCGGCGCTCGATCTGGCCACGAGCGACGACCTCGATTTCTTCATGCCGCTCATCGAAATGCAGATGGAGCATCAGAATATCCAGAGCTGTCGGCGTTCCTTCGAGAACCTGCACGAACACGCCGTCCTGCAGGGTCAGCGCACCGGTGATGCTGTTCTGAGCGTTCAGGAAGGCGGCGATATGGACGATGTCCGTCATCGCCGACGCCTCCTCCTCCGGGGCCAGTCGCGAGCGGCTGCAATAGACGAGCTGGTCCAGCGTATTCATGGCGACCACGCTAGACCATTATCTACGGGTGTGAAAGCAAAGTCGCGATCAACGTCCGGTTGAGCCGAAGCCGCCGGCTCCGCGTGCGGTCTCGTCCACCGCTTCGACCTCGAACATTTGCGCCTGTTCGTATCGGGCGATGACCATCTGGGCGATACGGTCGCCGCGCTTGATCTCGAACGGCAGCTCGCCGAGGTTGATCAGGATGACCCCGACCTCGCCGCGATAGTCGCTGTCGATGGTGCCCGGCGAATTGGGCGCCGAGATTCCGTGCTTCAGCGCCAGGCCCGAGCGCGGGCGCACCTGGGCCTCATAGCCGGGCTCCAGCGCGATCTTCAGGCCGGTGGGGATCAGTTTGCGCTGACCCGGCTCCAGCACCACGGTCTCGCCCTCGCCGAGGGCGGCGCGCAGATCCATGCCGGCCGAACCGGCGGTCTCATAGGCGGGCAGGGCCAGGCCCTCGGCGTGGGGCAGGCGTTCGACGCGGATGACGGTCATGTCGGGGAGGGTCTCTCTCAGGCCTTGAAGTGATCGGCGATGCGCAGGGCCAGCTTGCGCGCCACCTCGGTCTTGGACTGGCGCGGCCAGGGTTCGGCGCCGCCCTGGGTGAACAGGGTCACGGCGTTGCCGTCCGAACCGAAGACCTCGTCCGAGACGTCGTTTCCGACGATCCAGTCGCAACCCTTGCGCGACAGCTTGGCGCGGGCGTTGGCCTCCAGGTCGCTGGTCTCGGCGGCGAAGCCGACCACCAGTTTCGGGCGGCGCGGGCCGGGGGCGGAGACGCCCGCCAGGATGTCGGGGTTCTCGATCAGGGCCAGCGACGGCGGACCGCCGGGCTTCTTCTTGATCTTGCCCGAGGCGACGCCGTCCACGCGCCAGTCGGCCACGGCGGCGCTCATCACGGCGATGTCGGCGGGAAGAGCCGCTTCGACGGCGGCCTTCATCTCTGTCGCGGCCTCGACCCAGACGCGGTTGACGCCGACGGGCGCATCCAGCGCCACGGGACCGGAGATCAGCGTCACCTGCGCCCCCAGCTCGGCCAGGGCGGCGGCGACGGCGTAGCCCTGCTTGCCGCTGGAGCGGTTGGTCAGGCCGCGCACAGGATCGATGGGTTCAAAGGTCGGTCCGGCGGTGACGACGGCGGTCTTGCCGGCCAGCGGGCGGCCGTCCGGTCCGGCCAGCAGGCGGGCGATCGCGTCGAAGATGACCGGCGGCTCGGCCATGCGGCCCGGTCCGAACTCGCCGCAGGCCATGATCCCGTCGTCCGGCCCGACCACGGCCATGCCGTGAAAGCCGTCGAAGCCTTTCAGCCGCGCGACATTGGCCTGAACCGCCGGGTGCAGCCACATGCGCACGTTCATGGCCGGGGCCAGCAGCACCTTCTTGTCCGTGGCCAGAAGCGTGGTCGAGGCCAGGTCGTCGGCCATGCCGTTGGCCGCCTTGGCGATCAGCCCGGCCGTGGCGGGCGCCACCACCACCAGATCGGCCCAGCGCGACAGCTCGATATGGCCCATGGCCGTTTCGTCTTCGGGCATGAACAGAGCCTGCCGCACCGGATGGCCGGTCAGGGCCGCCAGCGACATGGGGGTGACGAACTCGGCCCCGGCCTTGGTCAGGACGGTCATGACCTCGGCGTCGGCCTTCTTGAGCAGGCGGATCAGCTCCAGCGCCTTATAGGCGGCGATGCCGCCGCCGACGATCAGCAGAACCTTGCGGCCGGAAAGCGAGGGTGCGGTCATGCGGAAATCTGTAGCCGCGTCGCGTGACGGCGTCGAGACAAAGCGGTCTGGTTGGTGCGGGTGCAAATGGAACATTGTCGGAACAAAAATCTTGTGCCTAACTGTGTTCGACGGAATGTCGGGAGGGGTTTCCATGCGGATGCGGGTGACGGCGGCGCTGGCCGCGACGGTGCTGGTGCTGGCCGGGTGCGACAACGGCGGTTCGGCGGTGGAGACGCGCGAGAGAAGCGCGGCCGAGCCGGTCGGCCTGACTTCGGCGGAGGCGCCGGATGCGGCGGACGAGACGGCTGCGGTCGAAGCGGCCAAGCCGCCCGTCACCGCCAATCGGCGCGAGACCGCCGACGCCAAGGTGCAGAGGCTCTATGCGCGCAACGGCGCGGATTTCGGCGCCAAGTCGGCCGATGACTATCTTCAGAAGGTGCGGGCCTTCACCGAGGATGCGCCGAGGGGAACCGAGACGGTGAAGCGGCCGAACGGCGACACGTTATTTTATCAGGCCTCGACCAACACCTTCGCCGTGGTGGACCGCAACGGCGTGCCGCGCACCATGTTCAAGCCGGACGACGGCCCGGCCTATTGGGCGCAGCAGAAGGAACGGGCCCCGACCTTCGGCCAGCGCCGCAACGCGTCAGGCTCCGCCGAGTAGGGGGCGTCGGCCTAGGCCGGATCGAACGTCAGGGGCGCGCCCCAGAACTGGGCGACCAGATCCGACTGCGGGCCGGGCGTGCCCGTGGTCAAGAAGTCGCGGCGCGCCGACGAGCCCAGATCGTATTCCGGGTGGCGGTCGAAATAGCGCTCCAGAGAGTCGGCCACGGCGGCGGGCTGGCTGATGACCTGGACGCCGGGCGGCAGGGCCTGGGCGAACAGGTCGGCCACGATCTCATAGTGGGTGCAGCCCAGGATGGCCTTGTCCGGATGGCGGCCGATGCGGCGGCGCAGGGCGTCGACGTGGTCGTCGACCACCACCTTCAGCTCCTCCGGCGGGGCGCCCAGCTCGATCAGACCGGCCAGACCGGGGCAGGCCTCGGTGAAGACGGCCAGGTCGTCGCGCCGCTTGTCGATCTCGATCTCATAGACGCGGCTCATGGCCGTGGCGGCGGTGCAGAAGACGCCGGTGATGTCGATCGCCTGCTTCTTCTCGCCTTCCAGGCGGCTTTCGCGCTCGGCCTCGAACGACCAGGGCAGGCCGGTGGCCGCCTCGATGGTCGGGACGATGATGCCCAGGACGTTGACCGGTCGGCCCAGCTTTTCGCGCATCCCCGGAATCCAGGTCTGTTGCAGACGACGCAGCGCGATGGCCGAAGCCGTGTTGCAGGCCAGGACGACCACGGAGGCGCCCGCCTCGAACAGGCGTTCGCATCCCGCGCGGGTCAGTTCGACGATGTCCTCGCCGCTGCGTCCGCCATAGGGGGCGTGGGCCTGGTCGCCCAGATAGATGAAGTCCCGCGTCGGAAAGCGGGTCGTGAGTTCGCGGTGGACCGTCAGGCCCCCCACGCCGGAGTCGAAAACGCCTATCGCCATGCAGCGGCCTTTAGCCTCGCGGGGTTTCGCCGTCCAATAGTTAGGACTAAACCGGATTTATGCGACGCCAAAAGCCCTTGCGCCGAAGGACGTCCGAAACAGCAATGGTTGGGAGACCTGGATGCACAGACGCCATCTTCTCATCGGGGGCGCGAGCCTCTTCGCCCTGTCGGGCTGCGCCTCGGCCGGGGCCGTGGAGAACGCCGTGAGCGGCGCCGTCGCCGCCCTGACGACCGCCGATGAGGCCCGCATCGCCCGCGCCGTCCTGCCGGCGACCGCGCCGCGCGCCGAGCTGCTGCAGCCCTGGACCGGCCCCTATGAAGGCGTGCCGCCGTGGGACAAGGTGACGGCGCCCAAGATGCGCGAAGCCATCCTGGAAGGCATTGAACTGCAACGCGCCGACATCGCCGCGATCGCGAACAACGCCGAAGCCCCGACCTTCGCCAACACCATGGCGGCGATGGAGATGGCCGGCGAGCCGCTGGACCGCGCCCTGAACGTGTTCAGTGTCATGACGTCGAACATCGGCGGTGAGCAGTGGGACGTTCTGGAGACCGAGCTGTCGCCGATCCTGTCGGCCGCCTCGGACGAGATCACCTTCAACGAGAAGCTGTTCGCCCGCATCAAGGCCGTGGCCGACGGCGCCGACGCGGCGGGCCTGAACGCCCAGCAGAAGCGTCTGGCCGAGCGCAGCCGCGACGCCTTCGTGCGCAACGGCGCCGCCCTGGACGCCGCCGGCAAGGCCGAGCTGGGCCGCATCAACACCGACCTGTCGAACGCCTTCACCGGCTTCGGTCAGAAGGTGGTGGCCGACGAGAACACCTGGACCGTCATCGCCAATGAGGCCGGTCTGAAGGGCCTGCCGGAATCGAACAAGGCCGCCGCCGCGGCTGCTGCGCGCACGCGCAACGTCCAGGGCTGGGCCATCGTCAACACCCGCTCCAGCGTCGATCCCTTCCTGACCTTCGCCGACGACCGCGCCCTGCGCCAGCAGGTGTGGACCAAGTTCGCCAAGCGCGGCGACAACGGCGACGCCAACGACACCAAGTCGACCATCGCCCGCATCGTCGCCCTGCGTCAGCAGCGCGCTCGCCTGCTGGGCTTCGGCAACCACGCCGAATGGCGAATGCAGGACACCATGGCCAAGACCCCGGCCGCGGCGATGGACCTGATGCAGCGCGTCTGGGCGCCGGCCAAGGCCCGCGTCGCCGAGGAAGTCGCCGACATGAAGGCGATCGCCGGTCACGATATCGAGCCGTGGGACTACCTCTACTACGCCGAGAAGGTGCGTAAGGCGAAGTACGACCTCGATCAGAACGAGCTGAAGCCCTACTTCGAGCTGCACGCCGTGCGCGCGGCCTCCTTCTACATGGCCGAGCGCCTGTACGGCTTTGTCTTCAAGCAACTGCCTAAGGGCCAGGTCTCGACCTTCGAGCCGGACGTGACCACCTATGAGGTCACGGACAAGGCTACCGGCAAGCTGATCGGCCTGTTCTACGCCGACGACTTCGCCCGTCCGGGCAAGCGTTCGGGCGCCTGGATGACGACCTACCGCTCGTTCTCGAAGCTGACCGGCTCCAAGCCGATCCTGGCCTCGAACAACAACAACTTCGTCAAGGCGCCGGACGGTCAGCCGCTGCTGATCTCGCTGGACGACGCCGAGACCCTGTTCCACGAGTTCGGCCACGCCCTGCACTACTTCTCGTCGGTGGTGACCTATCCGTCGTTCGGCAACACGCCGCGCGACTTCGTGGAATATCCGTCGCAGGTGCACGAGCACTGGGTGCTGAGCCGCCCGATCCTCGACGGCTACATGAAGCACGTCGAGACCAAGCAGCCGATGCCGCAGGCGCTGGTGGACAAGATTGAGGCCTCCTCGACCTTCAACCAGGGCTACGCCACGGTCAGCTACCTGTCCTCGGCCCTGGTCGACATGGACCTGCACACCCAGGCGACGCCGCCGACCGACATCGACGCCTTCGAAAAAGCCTCGCTGGGCCGTCTGGGCATGCCCAAGGAGATCGTGATGCGGCACCGCCTGCCGCAGTTCAATCACCTGTTCACCTCGGACGCCTATTCGGCCGGCTACTACTCCTACCTGTGGTCGGAAGTGATGGACGCCGACACCTGGGCCTACTTCGAGGAGTCGGGCGACGTCTTCAATCCGGACATCGGCGGCCGCTTCAAGTCGATCATCCTGGCGCCGGGCAACACCACGGATCGCGGCGACGCCTATCGCCAGTTCCGCGGCCGCAACCCGGACGTGGCGGCCCTGCTGAAGGTGCGCGGCTTCCCGACTTCTTAAGAGGGGGCTGCCGCTCATTTTGAGTGGCCTACCGCCCTTCGGGCTACTTGAGGCCCGTTAGGCGTCTCGGGCCGCGTCGGGTCGAGAAGGCGAAAGCCTTCTGACCGCGGCCCAACCAAAGAGAAGGCCTGGCGGAGAAATCCGCCGGGCCTTTTCTATTTCGGCCGGGGTGGCGTAAGCCTTGGCTGTGTCACGGGCTGCGTGGGGTCGAGAAGGCGGAGCCTTCTGATCGCGGCACAGCAAAGAAGGAGCGCCCATGAGCGTCGTCGCCTCCTACGTCTACAAGGACGGCAAGCGGGTGCGCGAAGCGCCGCTGACGGCTCAGGGGCTGAGCCTGGCCAAGGGGGAGTACCTCTGGATCGGCCTGCACGAGCCGTCGGATGAAGAGTTCGACGTCCTGGTGCGCCGTTTCCACCTGCACCCCCTGGCGGTCGAGGACGCCTTGTCGGCGCATCAGATCCCCAAGCTGGAGGTCTACGGCTCCGAACTCTTCATCGTCGCCCGCACGGCCCAGGCCAAGGGCGACCGCATCCTGTATGGCGAGACCCACGTCTTCCTCGGCCCCAACTACGTCATCACCATCCGCCATGGATCGGCGCGGGCGCACACCCAGTTGCGCGCCCAACTGGAGGCCTCGCCGCACCAGTTGAGCCACGGGCCGGACTTCATCCTGCACGGGGTGCTGGACTTCATCGTCGACGGCTACATCCCCATCATCGACGCCATCGAGGACAAGGTGCTGGAGATGGAGCAGGTCGCGCTGGACAGCTTCCTGTCGCGCGACGACATCACCCGCCTGTTCCAGTTGCGTCGCGAACTGGTGAAGTTCAGCCGGGTGCTGGGGCCGATGGAGGAGCTCTGCGTCAAGTTGCAGTCGCTGGACCTGCCCTGCATCGACCGCGAGGTTCGGCCCTATTTCCGCGACGTGGCCGACCATGTGCGCCGCGTCGCCAGCCGCGCGGCGGGCCTGCGCGACATCCTGGCCTCGGTGTTCGAGGTGTCCAACCTGCTGGAACAGCAGCGCCAGGGCGTCATCACCCGCAAACTGGCCGCCTGGGCCGCCATCCTGGCGACGCCGACGGCGGTGGCGGGCATCTACGGCATGAATTTCGAGCATATGCCCGAGCTGCGCTGGACCTATGGCTATCCGGCGGTGCTGGCCTTGATCGTCGCCATCTGCATCGGCCTTTACGTCACCTTCAAGCGGACCCGGTGGCTGTGATCAGCCGCTGTTCCTGAGACCCGCCGCCACGCCGTTGATGGCGAGCAGGATGCCGTTGCTGACGCGCGGGTCGTCGTCGCCTGCGCGGCGACGACGGATCAGCTCGATCTGCACATGGTTCAGCGGCTCGACATATGGCATCCGCTGGCGGATCAGCCGGTCCAGTTCGGGCTGGCCGCCCAATAGAGTCTGTTGGCCGGTGATCGACAGGACGGCCGCGACGGTGCGGTCCCATTCGGCGCGGATGGCGTCATAGATGCGCTCGGCCAGGGCGGCGTCGGGGACCAGGCCGGCGTAGCGGCGCGCGATGGCCATGTCGGCCTTGGCCATCACCATCTCCATGTTCTGGACCACGGTGCGGAAGAAGGGCCAGGTCTCGGCCATGGCGCGCAGTTCGGCCGGGTCTTCGCCCTGAACCGCCGAGCCGAAGCCGAACCAGCCGGGCAGCATGACCCGCGACTGCGACCAACTGAACACCCAGGGAATGGCGCGCAGGTCCTCGATGGCGGGGGAGGCGGTGCGGCTGGCCGGGCGCGAGCCGATCTTCAGGTCGGCGATCTCGGCGATGGGGGTGGCGGCGCGGAAATAGTCGACGAAGCCCGGCGTCTCATAGACGAGGGCCCGATAGGCCTTCATCGAGGCGGCCGACAGGCGCGCGGCCGCGGCCCCGTGCTCGGCGCTGTAGCCCGCGTCGGACTGCGGCCCCAGCGAGGCCAGCAGGGTTCCGCAGGTCAGGGCGTCGAGGTTGCGCTGCGCCACTTCCGGCTCGCCGTATTTGTTGGCGATGACCTCGCCCTGTTCGGTGACACGGATGCGGCCCGCGACGGTGCCGGCGGGCTGGCCCAGCACGGCCGAGAAGGCGGAGCCGCCGCCGCGCCCCACGGCGCCGCCCCGGCCGTGGAACAGCTGCAGCCGCACCCCCGTCGCGCGCGTGACCTCCAGCAGGGCGCGCGAGGCCTCGTGCAGCTCCCAGCCCGAGGTCAGGTAGGAGCCGTCCTTGTTGGAGTCCGAATAGCCGATCATCACCTCCTGCACCCCGCGCGCCTCGGCCACGGCGCGGGCGGAAGGCTCGGCCAGGACGCGCTCCAGGGTGGCGCGGGCGGCGCGCAGGTCGTCGATCGTCTCGAACAGGGGCGCGGCCTGGATGGGGCAGGCGCTGGGGGCGGCCGGGTCGTAGAGGCCGACCTCCTTGAGCAGCAGATAGACCTCCAGCATGTCCGAGGCGGCGTCGGTCTTGGACACAATGTGGGTGCGGATCGCCTGCGGACCGAAGGTCGAAAGGGCCTCGGCGGCGGCCTGAAGAATGGCGCGCTCCTTCAGCGTCTCGGGCGCATAGTCGGCATAGGGGGAGAAGAGGGGGCGTGGGCTGGCCAGCTCGCGCGCCAGCACGGCCAGCCGTTCGGCCTCGTCCAGGGCGGCGTAGTCGGGGCAGACGCCCGCGACCTTCAGCAGGTCGGCGACCACGCGCTGATGCACGTCCGAGTTCTGGCGCAGGTCCAGCGTCGCCATGTGGAAGCCGAACACGTCCGCCGCCGTGATCAGCCGCGCCAGCCGGTCGTCGGCGAAGACGGCGCCGTGGGTCCGCACCAGACTGTCGTGCAGCACGTTCAGATCGGCGCGAAAGGCGTCGGGCCCGTCATAGGCCGGGGCGTCAAAGCGGGCCGGGCGCGGCGTCGGCTCGCCGGTCAGGACGGGGTGGGCGGCCGACAGCCGGGCGTAGATCTGGCTGAGCGCCCGGCGATAAGGCTCGTCCGCGCGCTGGATGGAGGCGTCGCCCGACCCTTGCGCCAGGGCGGCCAGTTCGGGCGTGACGCGGGTCAGGTCGATGGACAGGCTGAGTTCGGCGCCCAGGGCGTGCACCTCGTCCAGATAGAAGCCCAGCGCCGCCCGGGCCTGGCTGCGGAAGGCGGCGCGCAGGGTGTCGGCGTCGACATTGGGGTTGCCGTCGCGATCGCCGCCGACCCAGGAGCCGATGCGCACGAAGGGCGTCAGGTCGGGCGCGTCGAGCAGGCGGCGCCACTCGGCCAGCTGGGCCGGGGCGACATGAAGAAAGATGCGCTGCAGCCAGTCGACCACGGTGTCGATCTCGTCCTGCACCACCAGGGCCGAGGCGCGGGTCAGCCGCGTGGCCCACAGGATGACGATCTGGCGGCGCAGGGCCGCCTTCAGGGTTTCGGCGTCGCAGGCGATCCCGTCGCGGTCGCAGCCGTCCAGCAGTTCGCCGACCGCCGTGGTGCGGTCGATGACGCTCTTGCGGCGCACCTCGGACGGGTGGGCGGTCAGCACCGGCGAGATCAGGGCCTGGGCCAGCAGGTCGCGCACGGCGCTCCTGTCGGCGCCCGCCTCGGACAGACGCTTGAGCACGCCCTCGGGGGTGTCGGCCCGTTCGCCGGCCTCGGCCTGGGCCTGGGCGCGGCGCTTGCCTGCGCGATCCTCGGCGACATTGGCCAGCAGGGAGAAGGCGGCGAAGCCGTGCGTCAGGCCGATGGCCTGATCCAGCGACAGCTCGCCCAGCAGCCGCTCCAGCTCCGAAGCGTCGTCCGAGGCCGGGTCGCGGTGATAGGCCACCGAGGCCCGCCGCACCGCCTCGATACGGTCGTAGAGATCCTGCCCGCCCTCATCGCGGATCACCTCGCCCAGCAAGGCGCCCAGAAGCCGGACTTCGTCGCGGAGGCGGTCGTGGGGAAACTCGGGGGCTTGGGTCATGTGGGTCGTCTCTCAGCGGGGAGGCCGGACAGGAACCGTATCAGCGGGATCCGAACGCGCCAGCCCATGCTGCAACGCAGAAACCCTTTGTGTGGTCGCCTTTCGTCGCGAGAAACGGAGTCGACATCGCCTTGCTTTTCCGCCATAAGCCGCGACTTCCGGCGCAATTGAACCTGCGCCTCCACCGGGACGACCCCATCCTTTCATGGATGGATGAGCCCGGAGAGGGCCTCTGTCGACGTGATCGTTCGCAGAGGTCGCCCGCCTATGGGCGTTTCTCATGGAGGCTGACGGCCCAGGCGCATGAAAGGGTTTGAATGTTCGAGGCTTTGAACGAGCGGCTGACAGGCGTCTTCGACCGGATCACCGGCCGCGGCGCCCTGTCCGAAAAGGATGTCGAGGAGGCCCTGCGCGAGGTCCGCGTCGCCCTGCTCGAGGCCGACGTCGCCCTGCCGGTGGTCAAGGACTTCATCGCCCGCGCCAAGACGGCCGCGACCGGCGAGGAAGTCATCCGCGCGGTCAAGCCCGCCGATCAGGTGGTCAAGATCGTCTATGACGGCCTGGTCGAGATGCTGGGCGGCGAAGAGCCGGTTCCGCTGAACACCAATGCGACCCCGCCCGCCGTCGTGCTGATGGCCGGTCTGCAGGGCTCGGGCAAGACGACGACCTCGGCCAAGCTGGCCTTGCGTCTGTCGAAGTTCGACAAGAAGAAGGTCATGATGGCCTCGCTGGACACGCGTCGTCCGGCGGCCATGGAGCAACTGGCTACGCTCGGTCAGCAGATCGAGGTCGCGACTCTGCCCATCGTGGCGGGCGAGAGCGCGGTCCAGATCACCCGCCGCGCGCTTCAGTCGGCCAAGCTGCAGGGCTTCGACGTCCTGATCCTCGACACCGCCGGCCGCATCACCCTGGACGAAGGGCTGATGAATGAGGTGGCCGAGGTCGCCGAGATCGCCAAGCCGGTCGAGACCCTGCTGGTCGCCGACAGCCTGACCGGTCAGGACGCGGTGCGCACCGCTAGCGCCTTCCACGAGCGCCTGCCGCTGACGGGTCTGGTGCTGACCCGCGCCGACGGCGACGGGCGCGGCGGCGCCATGCTGTCGATGCGCGCCGTCACCGGCCTGCCGATCAAATATCTGGGCGCGGGCGAAAAGGTCGATGCGCTGGACGTCTTCGACGCCCGCCGCGTCGCCGGCCGCATCCTGGGTCAGGGCGACATCGTCGCCCTGGTCGAGAAGGCCGCGGGCGAGCTGGATCAGGCCAAGGCCGAGAAGATGGCCCGCAAGCTGGCCAAGGGCCAGTTCGATCTGGACGATCTGGCGGGCCAGCTGAACCAGATGAAGAAGATGGGCGGTCTTCAGGGCATCATGGGCCTGCTGCCCGGCGTGGCCAAGCTGAAGAACCAGATGGCCGAGAACAACGTCTCGGACAAGATGATCGACCGCCAGCTGGCCGTCATCAGCTCCATGACCAAGGCCGAGCGCAAGAAGCCGGACCTGCTGAACGCCAGCCGCAAGAAGCGCGTGGCCAAGGGCGCCGGCGTCGAGGTTCAGGACATCAACCGCCTGCTGAAGCAGCACCGGCAGATGGCCGACATGGTCAAGTCGCTGTCCAAGGGCGGCGGCAAGAACCTGCAGAAGATGGCCTCCATGATGGGCGGCCTGCCCGGCATGGGCGGCGGCGGTCCGGACATGAACCGCCTGAAGGCCCTGGGCGGCGGCAAGATGCCGGAACCCTCGGCCGATGAAATGAAAGCCATTCAGGACCGCCTGGCGGGTCTGGGCGGCGGACAACTTCCGGGGGGCCTTCCGGGTCTGCCGGGCTTCCCCAAAAAGAACTAACGCCTTTCTAGAAAGAGACTGAAAATGCTGAAGATTCGTCTGGCCCGCGGCGGCGCCAAGAAGCGCCCCTACTACCACATCGTCATCGCCGACTCGCACAGCCCGCGCGACGGCAAGTTCATCGAGCGCGTCGGCAGCTATAACCCGATGCTGCCGAAGGACAGCGCCACCCCGCGCATCGTCCTGAAGGCTGACCGCATCTCGGAATGGCTGGCCAAGGGCGCTCAGCCGACCGACCGCGTCGCCCGCTTCATCAGCCAGAGCCAGGACGAAGTTCTGGTCGGCAAGGTCAAGTGGACCCAGAGCAACAACCCGAAGAAGGGCGAGCCGGGCAAGAAGGCCCAGGAACGCGCCGCCGAGCGCGCCCAGCGCGAAGCCGACCGCCTGGAAGCCGAAGCCGCCGCCAAGGCCGAGGCCGCTGAAGCCGCCGCCGCCGCCGCCGCCGCTCCGGCCGTGGAAGAAGCGCCGGCTGAAGAAGCCCCTGCGGCTGAAGTCGCCGCCGAGGCGACCGAAGAGCAGGCCTGAGCCTTATCTCTTCATCCGGCCCCGGCCGGTTGAAACGGGAAAGCAGCGTCCTTCCGGGGCGCTGCTTTTCTGCTATCTGGACCCATCGCATCGGCAAACGGAGCCCGGCCATGAGCAGCGAAGACAGACTGATCCTGGTCGGCCAGATCGGCGGCGCCTTCGGGGTGAAGGGGGAGGTGCGGATCAGCGCCTATACCGCCGACGCCATGGCCCTGGTCGGCTATTCGCCGCTGCTGGGCGCCGACGGCAAGCCGGTGCTGACCCTGCTTTCGGCGCGGCCGGACAAGGCGGGCGTGGTGGCGCGGGTCAAGGAGATCGCGACGAAGGAAGAGGCCGACGCTCGGCGCGGCCAGAAGCTGTTCGTCACCCGCGACGCCTTGCCTGAGCCTGAAGAAGACGAGTTCTACCTGACCGACCTGATCGGCCTGGAGGGGCGCGATCCGGCCGACGTGGTGCTGGGCAAGGTGAAGTCGGTTCAGAATTTCGGCGCCGACGACATGCTGGAGATCGCCCCGGCCGAGGGCGGCCCGACCTGGTATCTGCCCTTCACGCGCGAGGCGGCGCCTGAACTGCACATCAAGGAAGGCTGGCTGCGTATCGTTCGCCCGACCGAAGTCAGCGATCGCGACGAAGACTGACGCTGACACGGTTGCGGATTGCGCGCAGGCTTCCAACATGGAGGGGGTCACACCAGCCGGAGCGCTTCATGGCCGATCTGTCCGCCTTTCCCGTCACCCGCCAGTTTCCGCCGCAGCATCCTGACCGGCTCCAGCTCTATTCCCTGACGACGCCGAACGGGGTGAAGGTCTCCATCCTGCTGGAGGAGCTGGGCCTGCCCTATGAGGCGCACCTGGTCGACATCAGCAAGGACGAGACCTGGACGCCCGAGTTCCTGTCGCTGAACCCCAACGGCAAGATCCCCGCCATCATCGACCCCGACGGTCCGGGGCATAAGCCGTTGGCCCTGTTCGAGTCCGGCGCCATCCTGGTCTATCTGGCGGAGAAGGCGGGGCGCTTCCTGCCGACCGATCCGGCGGCGCGCTATGAGACCCTGCAGTGGGTCTTCTTCCAGATGGCGGCCATCGGCCCGATGTTCGGCCAGGTCGGCTTCTTCCATAAATTCGCCGGGCGCGAGTACGAGGACAAGCGGCCGCGCGATCGCTACGTCGCGGAATCGCGGCGTCTGCTGGGCGTGCTGGAAGGGCGTCTGGAGGGCCGCCAGTGGATCATGGGCGACGACTACACCATCGCCGATATCGCCATCCTGGGCTGGGTGCGCAACTTGATCGAACACTATGGCGCGGGCGATCTGGTCGGCTATGCGGACTTCCCGCGCGTGGCCGCTTGGCTGGCGCGCGGGCTGGCCCGACCGGCCGTGCAGCGGGGCCTGAGCATCCCGGCGCAGCCTTAAGGCGAGGTTGCGGGGGCGGGCGGTGCGCCGCGCCCCCGCGCAGTCTCAGACTTCTTCGGTCGGGGCGTCGCCGACGTATTTCTTGATGGACTCGATGGCGCGCTTGGCGCCCGACTTGTCGGAATAGCCTTCGGTCGAGAAGATGATTTCCGAGTTGTATTTGAACCGGACGCGGAACTCGCCGGCCTTGTCCTGATAGACTTCGAACTTGTGCGCCATGATCGCCTCGCTCTGACGGCCGCCAGTCGGCCGAGGCGAGGAAGCTGCCACGGCCCCGCTCAAGGCGTAAAGGGCGTGAAATGTAAAAGGCCGTGAGGCGATCAGCCGCGCGCTGGAATCCAGCGCCGCGCCGCCAGGGCCAGAAAGCCGACCGCCAGGCCCCAGAAGGCCGAACCGACCCCGAACAGGGCCACGCCCGACGCCGTGGCGGCGAAGGTCAGCACCGCCGCCTCGCGATCCTTGGCCGCGGCCATCATGGCGCCCAGCGATCCGGTCAGCGGCGCGATCAGGGCCAGGCCGGTGATGACGGCCAGGGCGCCGGTCGGCATGGCGATGAACAGGCCCGCCAGCGGCGCCGCGAACAGGGCGACGACCAGGTAGAACAGGCCGTAGATCACGCCCACGGTCCAGCGCTTCGCCGCGTCGGGGTGGGCGTCCGGCTCGGTGCAGATGGCGGCGGTGATGGCCGCCAGATTGACGCCGTGCGCGCCGAACGGCGCCAGCAGGGTGCTGGTCAGCCCGCCCCAGAAGATCAGCTTTCCGGCGGGCGGGGCGTAGCCTGCGGCCCTCAGCACCACCAGACCGGGCAGGTTCTGAGACGCGAGCGTCACCAGATAGAGCGGCAGGGCCAGACTGACCGCCGCCTTCCAATCGAAGGCGGGCATGACCGGCGACAGGGCGCCGAACAGGCCGGTCCCCTCGGGCAGGGCGACCTGGCCGCGCGCCGCCAGAACGGCGAAGGCGGCGACCAGAACGGCGGGCAGGGCCCAGGCGGGCGCCAGACGCCGCATGACCACAAAGACCAGCAGCAGACCTGCCGCCAGCGCCATGTCGGTCGGGAAGACGAGAAACAGCTTGAGACAGAAGGGCAGCAGCACGCCCGCCAGCATGGCCGAGGCGACGGCGGCGGGAATGCGTTCGGCCAGCCGACCCAGCGCCGGGACCAGCCCGGTCAGCACCATCATCAGCCCGGCGATGACGAAGGCGCCCACGGCCGTCGACCAGCCGAGACCCAGCGTCGAGGCGGCCAGCAGGGCCGCCCCCGGCGTCGACCAGGCCAACACTACGGGCATCTTCAGCCGCCAGCTCAGCACCGCGCCGGGCAGGCCGATGCCCAGACACAGGGCTGTGACCATGGAGATGATCTGGCCGGGCGACGCGCCCATGGCCTGTCCGGCCTGCACCACCAGGGCGACCGTGCCGCCGAAGCCGACGACGGTCGCCACGGCGGCGGCGGTGAAACTGGCGGGCGGCGGCAGGCGCAGGGCACTCATGCGCTCAAGCTAGGCCGGGCGATGGCGTGTCGAAAGAGGAAACCTATCTTCCGCTCATCCCGGCGGACGCCGGGACCCAGTGAGAGCGACAAACGGCCCCGTCAGATCTGCGCCTCAATCCCAGTCGCGCGGATGTGGCCAAAGCACTGGGTCCCGGCGTCCGCCGGGATGAGCGGGTAGTGGAGGAGATGCAAAAAAAGGCCGCCGGTTCGCCCGGCGGCCCTCTGTGTTCGCATGAAGTCGGGGGTTCAGCCTTCCATGTCGTCCGGCAGGCCGACGGCGTGGAAGCCGGCGTCGACGTGGACGACTTCGCCCGTGGTCGAGCGGCCCAGGTCCGAGCATAGCCACAGGGCGGCGCCGGCGACGCCTTCCATCGAGGTCTCTTCCTTGATCAGCGAGAACTGCGCCGACTTGGAGTGCAGGCCGCGCCCGCCCGAGATGCCGGCCAGCGACAGGGTGCGCATGGCGCCCGCCGAGATGGCGTTGACGCGGATGTTCTTCGGACCCAGGTCGCGCGCGATGTAGCGGGTCGCGGCTTCCAGGGCGGCCTTGGCCACGCCCATGGTGTTGTAGTTGGGGATGACCCGCTCGGACCCGAGGTAGGTCAGGGTGATCATCGAGCCGCCGTTCGGCATCAGCCGGGCCGAACGCTTGGCCACGTCGACGAAGCTGAAGGCCGAGATGTTCATGGCCAGCAGGAAGCTGTCGCGGGTGGTGTTGTCGACGAAGGAACCCTTCAGCTCGTCCTTGTTGGCGAAGGCCACCGAGTGGACGACGAAGTCGATCGTGCCGAATTCCTTCTCCAGCTCGGCGAAGGCGGCGTCCATGGAGGCGTCGTCGGTGACGTCGGCCTGGATCAGCAGCTTGGCGCCGACGCTTTCGGCCAGCGGGCGCACGCGGCGCTCAAGACCCTCGCCGAGGTAGGTGAAGGCCAGCTCGGCGCCCTGGGCGGCCAGCTGCGAGGCGATGCCCCAGGCGATGGAGCTGGAGTTCGCGACCCCCATGATCAGGCCCTTCTTGCCCTTCATGAGGTCTCCGGTGGGCATGTCCCAGCCTTCGCTCGTCGCCATGGGTTCGTCTCCGTATCTAGAACTTGTTCCGCCTTTTGGACGGGCGCGCGGCGGGTGACAAGCGTTCAGGCCTCGGCCCGGCCTGAATCCGCGAGGCTGGCGTTTCTCCGCAGGCGGCCTAAGTTGAAGCCATGAGCTTCGACGTCGACAGTCCGAATGCGCAACCGGAGGCGGGGCCGGTCTTCTTCGACCGCCGCGAACTGGACCAGATGCTGCGGGTCTATGGGCGGATGGTGGCGGCGGGCGAATGGCGCGACTACGCCCTGGTCGGCCAGAAGGACCACGCTGAGTTCGCCGTCTTTCGCCGCCACGGCGACGCGCCGCTCTATCGGATCGAGAAACGTCCGGCCCTGCGCCTGAAACAGGGGCAGTGGGCCGTGATCGGCGAGGGCGGCCATGTGCTGAAGCGCGGCCGCGACCTCGCCCAGGTTCTGCGCGTCTTCGACAGCCGCAAGTTCACGGTGGTGGAGTAGGCGGCGACAAAAGAAAAAGGCCCCGGCGTTGCTGCCGGGGCCTCATTCTTTCTTGGCCTATCGCCCTACGGGCTGCTTGAGGCCTGCGCTCAAGTCGGCCGTGACCGCGTCACGGCCATAGCGCACTTGGAAAGCCCCTATTCGCGGCTGCCCATGAAGGCCAGCAGGAACTGGAACAGGTTGATGAAGTTGATGAACAGGCTCAGCGCGCCGAAGCCCGTCGCCACGCCCATCGCGTTCTTGTCGCCGCCCAGGGCGTAGTAGGTCATCTTCAGGCGCTGGGTGTCATAGGCGATCAGGCCCGAGAAGATCAGCACGCCGGCGCCCGAGATGATCAGGTACATCACGCCCGACTGCATGAAGATGTTCACGATCGAGGCGATGACCAGACCGATCACGCCCATGATCAGGAAGGTGCCCATGCCGGTCAGATCCTTCTTGGTCGTATAGCCGACCAGGCTCAGACCCGCGAAGGCGGCGGCGGTGACGAAGAAGGTCGAGGCCAGCGAGCCGTTGGTGTAGCGCAGGAACAGCACGCCCAGGCCCGCGCCGATGGTGGCGACCACGGCCCAGTAGAGCATGTTCACGCCCTTGGCCGACGGGTTCTTCATGAAGAACATCGAGCCGAACAGCATGACCAGCGGCGAGAACTGGACGATCATGCCCAGCATCGTCAGGCCGATACGGCCGTCGTCCATGCGGGCGAACAGCAGTTGCTGCACAGGCTCGACGTTGCCGGTGACGTAGGCCAGGGCGCCCGCGACGACCAGACCGATCGCCAGCTTGTTGTAGACGCCCAGCATGAAGGCGCGCAGACCGGCGTCGACGGACATGTCCGCCGACTGCGGAAGCGGGCGCGCATAGCCGTTGTTGAAATCGCTCATCGCGAAAGAAGTCTCCCATTCGGCCGGGAATGTCCCGACCTTTGGCTGAAATATCGGGATGCAGACGCATCCTTGCAAGAAAAACCGGACTTCCGGCCGCCGGTTCCGCCCGCTACCAAGGGTCGCATGTTGCGCCTGTTCACCGCCATCGCCATTCCCGAGGACATCGCCGAGATCCTGGCGCGGCGCCAGTCCGGCCTGCCGGGCGCCCGCTGGCGGCCGCTGGACGCCCTGCACGTCACCCTGGCCTTCTATGGCGAGGCGTCCGAGCGCACGGCCGACGATCTGGCGTCGGAGCTGACCCGGGCCGAGGGCGGAGGGGCGTTCGAAGTCACTCTGAACGGCGTCGGCGCCTTCGGCGACGCGCATCGCAGCCATACCTTGTGGGCCGGGCTGGAGCGGTCCGAGCGGCTGAACGTCCTGGCCGGGCGTTGTCGGTCGGCGGGCGAGCGGGCGGGCGTTCCGCCTGAGAAGCGCGAATACCGGCCGCACGTCACCCTGGCCTATCTGAAGCCCCAGGCGAACCCCGACCGCATCGGCGCCTGGATCACCGGGCACAATCTGCTGAAGTCGCCGCCGATCCGCGTGGATCGCTTCGGGCTTTACTCCAGCGTTTTGACCGGGGACGGCAGCGTCTACACCCTTGAACGCGAGTATCTGTTGTGATCGATCGCCCGACGTCCCCTCTCGGTCCGACGCTGGAGACCGAACGCCTGTTTCTGCGTCCGCCGACGCTGGATGATTTTCCGCGCTGGGCCGACTTCATGAGCGACCCCGAGACGACGCGCTTCATCGGCGGGGTGCAGTCCCGGCATGAGGTGTGGCGCAGCATCGCTTCGGTCGCGGGCATGTGGGCGCTGCACGGCGAGGGCATGTTCTCGCTGATCGAGAAGACGACCGGCCTGTGGATGGGACGCATCGGGCCGCTGCATCCCTATGGCTGGCCGGGCCGCGAGGTGGGCTGGAGCCTGCACCGCGACGCCACGGGCAAGGGCTATGCGATCGAGGCCGCGGCGGCGACGATGGACTACGCCTGCGACGTGCTGGACTGGCCGGACGTCATCCACTGCATCGACCCCGACAACCGGGCGTCGGAGAAGGTGGCCGAGCGGCTGGGTTCGATTAATCGCGGGCCGGGCGTCATGCCGCCGCCCTTCCATGAGCACGCGGTCAACCTGTGGGGCCAGACGCGCGAGCAGTGGCGCGTAAACCGGCAGCGCTTGCGGTAGGAACATAGGCGGAACATAAAGGCGAATGCCCGCCGCTGCGCTTCACCTCGAACTGGTCTTCAGCCGCCCCGAAACGACCTTGTCCGTCACGCGGGGGGCGGCGCGGCTGATGCTGGACATGGGTTATGCGCCCCTGCTGGAGGTCTGCCTGCCCAATGGGCGGCGCGCCGACGTCATGGCCCTGGGGCCCAAGGGCGACATCGTCATCTGCGAGGTGAAGTCGGGGATCGACGACTACCGCGTCGATCGCAAATGGCAGGAGTACGGCCCTTTCTGCGACGCCTTCTACTTCGCCGTCGCGCCGGAGTTCCCCGAAGGCGTGTTGCCGGACGAGCCGGGCCTGATCGTGGCCGACGGCTTCGGCGGGGCGGTGGTGCGCGACGCGCCGGCGACGCCCCTGGCGCCCGCGCGCCGCAAGGCCCTGACCCTGGCCTTCGCCCGCCTGGGCGCGCTCAGGACGATGCGGGACTGAAGCCCTATCCGCCCACCGCATGCAGGGCTGCGCCGTGATCGCGCAGCCAGCGGCGGTGCGGGCGGTGATCTCCGACCAGGCGGGCGACCACCGCCCAATAGGCCGGGCTGTGGTCGGCGTGGACCAGGTGGGCGACCTCGTGCGCGGCCAGGTAGTCGGCGACGGCGGGCGGGGCCATGATGACGCGCCATGAATAGCGGATCGAGCGATTGTGCGGGCTGCACGAGCCCCAGCGCGAGCGGGTGTCGACGATGGACACCTTCACCGGCTTCTGGCCCAGGGTCTTCAGATGGACGTCGGTCCGCTCGACCAGGAAGTCGCGCGCGGCGCGGCGGAACCAGTTCTCGATGCGGCGAGAGAAAGCCTCGCCCTCGCCGCCCGAGCGTAGCACCGGACCCTCCGGCGTGTCGATCAGGCGGGCCGCTCCTGCGCCCCCGCTGGCTTCCAGGCGCACCGGGCGACCCAGCCAGGTCACGACTGCGCCCGGCTCGAACGGCTGGGCGTCAACGCGCGCGGCCAGCCGTTCGGCGATCCATCCGGCCTTGGCGCGGGCGAAGGCCACCACCTCGCCCAGGCGTCGCTCGCTGGGCGCTACGGCCACGGCCTCGCCCGCGCGGGCGTCGATGCGGATCGACAGCCGACGCGCGCGCGGATTGACCGACAGCCTCAGGGCGCCGCCGCCCTCAAGCGGCAGACGCTGACCGTTCCGGTACGACACTGAAGGCTTCGTTCTGGGCGATGAAGTCGCGCACGCGGGGATAGATCTCCTCGCGGAAACGGCGGCCGTTGAAGACGCCGTAGTGGCCGACCTTGGCCTGGACGTAGAGCAGGCGCCGGTCGTCGGGAATGTTGGGCGTCAGGCCGTGCGCGGCCTGGGTTTGGCCGACGCCGGAGATGTCGTCCATCTCGCCCTCGATGGTGGCCAGGCCGATGTCCGCGATCGCCGTCAGATCGACCGTCTCGCCGCGATGCTGCAACAGGCCGCGGGGCAGCAGGTGCTGCTGGAAGACGATGTCGATGGTCTGGAGATAGAACTCCTCGGTCAGGTCCAGCACCGACAGATATTCGTCGTAGAACTGCTCGTGCTTCTCGACCCCGTCGCCGTCGCCTTCGACCAGGCTCTCGAAATAGCGGCGATGGGCGTCGACGTGCTTGTCCTCGTTCATCGACATGAAGCTGTAGAGCTGGACGAAGCCCGGATAGACCCGCCGTCCGACGCCCGGATAGGGCCAGGGCACGGTGTGGATCATGTTCGACTTGAACCAGGTGAAGGGCTTTTCCTCGGCCAGCTGGTTCGTCACCGTCGGCGACAGGCGGGCGTCGATAGGCGAGCCCATGAAGGTCATGGAGGCGGGCCGGTTCGGGTCGTTCTGCGCCGCCATCACCGCGCAGGCGGCCAGCACCGGCGGTCCCGGCTGGCAGACGCCGACGATGTGGGCGCGCGGCCCCACCGCCGCGAGCATGTCGCGCACGTGGTCGATGTAGTCGTTGAAGTCGAACCGCCCTTCCAGCATCGGCACCTGGCGGGCGTTGGTCCAGTCGGCGACGTAGACGTCGTGGTCCTGCAGGAAGGTCTCGACCGTGCCGCGCAGCAGGGTGGCGTAGTGGCCCGACAGCGGGGCCACGATCACCACGGCGGGCGCCGCCGCGGGTTTGCCCGCGCGCTTCAGGTCGCCGATGTTGCGGGCGAACCGCACCAGTCGGCACCAGGGCGAGGACCAGACGACCTGTTCGGTGGTGCGCACGGGCTTGCCGTCGATCTCAAGCGTCTCCAGCCCCCAGTCGGGCTTGCCGTAGCGACGCGTCAGGCTCTCGAACACCTCGGCCGACGCATAGGCGGTGCGGCCGATGGCCGTGTCCGACGCCGGATTGAACGGAGAGGTCCAGAACTGGCGGGCCATCTGGGCCCCGATCCGGAACGGCGTCGCCGAATGATAGGCGAGCTCGTGAAAAGCGTAGAGCATGAAACCCCGACTGCGGCCCCCGCCGATGCGGAACGCCGATCATACAGAGTGCTGCGCCGCAAAAAAGACCGGCGGCGCTTCGTTCAGGGAAAGGTGATCAGCCCTTCTCCATCGCATTCTCGATCAGGGTGGCGGTGCGGCTGGGCCCCAGGTCGTGGGCCACGGCGCTGCGGAACTGGCCGTCCGGCCCCATCAGATAGACGGTCAGGCCGTGGTTCATGGTGTAGCCCTCGCCCTCGCCGACCTTCTGATAGAAGGCGCGATAGGCCTTGGCGGCCTTGGCCACCTGTTCCGGCGTGCCGGTCAGGCCGATGACGCCGTCGGGGAAGCCGTCCGACGAGAGGTAGTCCTTCAGCATCTGCGGCGTGTCGCGCTCGGGGTCGATGCTGATGAAGACGATCTGCAGATCCTCAGCCTTGTCGCCCATCCGCTCCTGCACCGCGTTCAGCACGCCCAGGGTGGTCGGGCAGTAGTCGGGGCAATAGGTGAAGCCGAAGAAGACCAGGGTCCATTTGCCGTTCAGGATCGTCTGGTCGACGACCTGGCCATCCTGATTGGTCAGGGTGAAGTCGCCGCCGACCAGGGGCTGGCCCGTCGCGACGTCCGTGGTCTGGGTCGCCTGCTGGCGGCCGCCGACGACCACCATGGTGATCAGGCCCAGCGCCAGGGCGATGACCGCGCAGGCGGCGGCGAACAGGATCACGGGACGGCGGGGCATGGCGTCTCCTTATCGGGAACGGAAGTCGTTTCGGCGGCCGCGACACGGCGAACCGTGCAGCCGCTCTTCGCCCGGTCTATAGAAGAGCGGTGAGCCGTACAGAAGCCCCCATCCCGTCGCACGCCCATCCCCACGCCCCGCCGCATCTGCTGGCCCAGGCGGCCGGCGAACTGGCCGGTCTGCCGGAACTGCCCCGACGCGGGCGGGGCCTGTCGCTGCGCACCCTGATCGTGCTGCGCTGGCTGGCGGTGATCGGCCAGACCTCGGCCATCCTGACCGCCTATTTCGCCCTGCACTTCCCCTTGCCCTTGTGGGAGTGCCTGACCGTGATCGGCGCGGGCGTGGTGATGAACCTGGCCACCATGGCGCGGGCGCGGCGCATCGACGGCAGCCTGCCCGACGGGCCGAGAACCGCCGCCCAGCTGGGTTTCGACATCCTGCAGCTGGCGACGTTGTTGGCCCTGACCGGCGGCCTAGCCAACCCCTTCTGCCTGCTGCTGGTCGCGCCGGTGACGATCGCGGCGGCGGCCCTGCCTGCGCGTCAGGCCGTCATTCTGGGCGTCATGGCGCTGATCGCCGTGGGCTTCCTGTTTTCCTGGTCCCTGCCGCTGCCGTGGCGGCTGCATGAGCACCTGGAGCTGCCGGGCCTCTATCGCCTGGGGCTGGGCCTGGCTCTGGTGACGGGGGTGCTGTTCACGGCCGGCTACGCCTGGAAGGTGGCGGCCGACGCCGACAAGCTGGAGCTGGCCCTCGCCACCACCCAGGACGTGCTGCAGCGCGAACAGAGGCTGGCGGCCCTGGGCGGACTGGCCGCCGCCGCCGCCCATGAGCTGGGCACGCCCCTGGCCACCATCCAGGTCGTCGCCAAGGAGATGTTGCGCGACGCGCCCGCGGGCAGCCCGGCGGCCGAGGACGCCGCCCTGATCCTGCAACAGGCGGAACGCTGCCGCGCCATCCTCAAGCAACTGTCGTCCCAGCCTGAGGAAGGCGACGCCCTGTTCGCCGACATCGGCCTGAAGGCCCTGCTGGAGGAGGTGGCGGAACCGCACCGGGGCTTCGATCTCGATTTCGACATCGCCCTGAAGATTCCGCCCGGCCAGGAGGCACCGCGCCTGCGTCGCCTGCCCGAAATCGTCCACGGCCTGTCCACCCTGGTCGAGAACGCCGCCGATTTCGCCACCGCTCGCGTCCAGCTGACCGGGGTGGTCGACGCCGGGTGGATCGAGATCGACATCGTCGACGACGGCCCCGGCTTCGCTTCCGAAATCCTGCCGCGTCTGGGCGAGCCCTATGTGACCAGCCGTCCTCAGGCCAAGGCCCGCCGCGCCTTGGCCGCCCAGATCGCCTCGGCCACCCGTCCGGCCCGCCGCGAGCGCCGCGCGCCGCCTCCGCCGGTCACCGCCCCCATCGCTCCCAGTCAGGGCGGCATGGGCCTGGGCTTCTTCATCGCCCGCACCCTGCTGGAACGGTCCGGCGCCAAGGTTTCGGTGGGTTCAGGCGACGCCGCCAAGGGTCAACCGGGGGGCGCCCGCGTCTCGGTCCGCTGGCCGCGCCAGGCCCTGGAAGTCACCGCCTCGGCCATGGAAGGCGATGGAACCTGATGTCGCAGTCGCGAGCTTGGCCCTTGACCCTGCGTCCCTGACGCACGACCTGAACCCGCAGGAGAATTTCATGTCCGAACTCGAGACCCAGATCACGGAACAGATTGCGGCCCTCAGCGACAAGTCCTTGTTGCTGCTGGACGATGATCAGGCCTTGCGCACCCGCCTGGGTCGGGCGCTGGAATCGCGCGGTTTCGTCGTCGCCATCGCCGGCTCCGTGGCCGAGGCGAACGACGCCCTGCGCCAGTCGGTCCCCGCCTTCGCCGTGCTGGACATGCGTCTGGAGGACGGCAACGGCCTGAAGGTGGTCGAAATGATCCGCGAGCGGCGCGAGGACGCCCGCATCGTCATGTTGACCGGCTACGGCGCTATCGCCACGGCCGTCGCAGCGGTGAAGGCCGGCGCCGTCGACTATCTGCAGAAACCCGCCGACGCCGACGACGTGGTCAAGGCTCTGCTGTCGACCGGCGAGGCGCCCGAGCCGCCGGAAAACCCCATGTCGGCCGACCGGGTGCGCTGGGAGCATATCCAGCGCGTCTATGAGCTGTGCGACCACAACGTGTCGGAGACCGCTCGCCGCCTGGGCATGCACCGCCGCACCCTGCAACGCATCCTGGCCAAGCGCGCGCCGCGATGAATCATCCTTCTCCCCTTGTGGGAGAAGGCGGCCCGTCAGGGCCGGATGAGAGGTGTCGGTGCAGCGTCGCCGATTGAGCTGACTGGATTCAGATCGTCAGGATGAGGAGCAGCCGCCCCTCATCCGTCAGGCTTCGCCTGCCGCCTTCTCCCACAAGGGGAGAAGGAATAACTCAAAAGAACAGCGCGTCCGGGCGACGTTCCTGCTAGGGCTAGGGCGCGGGCGCTGCTTGCGGCGGGGCGGGGCGCGCCGCCGGGGGCTGCTGCGGCTGGGCTGGTTGCGGGGCCTGGCCGTCGGCGGCGGGCGGCTGGGCGTCGTAAGGAACGGCCGTGGCGTAGGGATCCTCGACCTGACCCATCAGGTCGCCGACGGGATCGGGCGGAATCCAGCCTTCGGGCAGGGGCGGGCCGTTGGGGATGGCCTGAACCGCCAGCTTGGGCAGGGCCGCCTCCATGAAGCCGCGCCAGATGGCGGCGGGCGAGGAGCCGCCGGTGACGCGGGCCATCGGCTTGTTGTCGTCCTTGCCGACCCAGACGGCGGCGACGAAGCCGCCCGTGTAGCCGACGAACCAGGCGTCCTTATAGTCCGAAGTGGTGCCGGTCTTGCCCGCGATGTCGCGCCCGCCGATGGCGGCCGAGCGGCCGCTGCCCGAGGTGATCACCCCGCGCAGCATCTGGTTCATGTAGTAGAGCGGCGGATTGTTGATGGCCTGGCCGCCTTCCGACGGGCCGTGGGTGTAGATGACCCGGCCGGACGGGGTGCGGATGCGGCTGATGCCATAGGCGTCGACGCGGCGGCCGCCGTTGGCGAAGGCGTCATAGGCCTGGGCCATCTCCAACGGGCTGACCTCGACGGCGCCCAAGGCCATGGACGGCTGCAGGCCGATCTCGCTCGAGATCCCCAGACGGCGCGCGGCGCGGGCCACGCTGTCGCGCCCGACCTGATCGGCGACATAGGCGGCGACGGTGTTGGTCGACTGGGCCACGGCCTGGGCCAGGGTCATCTGACCGGAGAAGCGGCCGGAATAGTTGCGCGGCGACCAGCCGCCGATGGTCACGGGCTGGTCGACCACCGGGGTCTCGGGCGTGTAGCCGGCCTCGACCGCCGCCAGATAGACGAAGGGTTTCCAGGCCGAACCGGACTGGCGACGCGCATCGACGGCGCGGTTGAACTGGCTGTCGCCGTAAGAGGCGCCGCCGATCATGGCGCGCACCCGGCCGTCGCCGTCCAGGGCGACTAGGGCGGCCTGCTCGACGCCCTTGCCCTTGTCGCGATCCAGGATGCGGCGCACGGCGCGCTCGGCGTCGGTCTGCAGGGTCAGGTCCAGGGTGGTCTCGACGACCAAGTCTTCGGTCGGCTCGCCGACCAGGCCGCGGATCTGCTTGTCCAGCCAGTCGATGAAGTATTGGGCGTGCTGGCTGGCCAGGGTCTTGGACACCCGCACCGGCTCGGCCACGGCGGCTTCGCGCTGGGCCGGGGTGATGGCGCCGACCTCGACCATTTCGTTCAGCACGACATTGGCGCGGGTGGCGGCGCGCTCGCTCTCGGACACGGGCGAATAGCGCGAGGGCGCCTTCAGCAGGCCCGCCAGCAGGGCGGCCTCGCCGACCGTCAGCTTGTCGGCGCTCTTGTCGAAATAGCGTTGCGAAGCGGATTCGATGCCATAGGCGCCGGCGCCGAAATAGACGCGGTTCAGATAGAGGGCGAGGATCTCCTTCTTGGAGAACTTCATCTCCAGCCACACGGCCAGCATCAGCTCCTGGACCTTGCGCTTCATGTTCTGATCGGGCGTCAGGAACAGGTTCTTGGCCAGCTGCTGGGTGATGGTCGAGCCGCCCTGGACCACGCGCCCGGCCTTCAGGTTCGAGGCCATGGCGCGGCTCATGCCGATCGGGTCGAAGCCGGGGTGGTGGTAGAAGCGGCGGTCCTCGATGGCCACGAAGGCGGCGGGGACGTAGTCGGGCAGGGCGTCCAGATCGACCGGCGGCGCCATCTGGGTGCCGCGCACCGCGATCAGGGCGCCGGAGCGGTCCAGATAGGTGATCGAGGGCTGGCGATCGACCTCATACAGGCTGGAGGTGTCCGGCAGGTCGCGCGCGAAGACGGCGAAGAAGACGACGGCGAAGATCAGGCCCCAGACGGCCAGCACCGCGCCCCAGTAGAAGAGGCGGCCCATGAAGGTCCGGCGCGGTTTTCCTCCGCCCTGATCGTTCCCGTCGGGTCCGCGGTCTTTGCGCTCCATGAACATCCCTCTATGCCAGCGGCGCGAACCCTAGCCGTTCGCATCGCCGACGAAAACGCCCCCGTTTCCGATCACGGCAGCGTGAGCGCCTATTTCGCCGAAAGAATGGCGCGCCGGGCCAGCCAGACGCCTTGATCGCCGGCGTTCTCCACCGTCAGATCGGCCTCGGTCAGCAGGGCGCGATAGGCGTCGGGGTCCAGGCTGCCGTGATAGAGCGCCTCGCCGCGCCATTCGCCGATCGCCTCGCCGTGGGCGGGACCGGCGGTGAACATCAGCCGCCCGCCCGGACCGACGCGGGCGGCCAGGGCGGGTAGGACCGCCGCCTGCGCCTCAGGCGTCAGATGGAACAGGCTGTGCCAGGCCAGAACGCCGTGAAAGGCCCCCTCTGGCAGGCCGTCGCGCATGTCGCCGATGCGCCAGTCGCCTTTGGGCAGGGTTTCGCGCGCATGGGCGATCAGGCCGGGCGAGGCGTCCAGGCCGACGACCTCAAAGCCGCGCTCCAGCAGGGCGGCGCCCATGGGCCAGCCCGAGCCGCAGCCGACGTCCAGCACGCGGGCGTCGGGCGGCCAGCTCTCGGTGAAGCGATCCAGCCAGGCGGCCTCGTCCCAGTCGCCTTGGTGCCGGCTCAGGGCGTCGCCCCGGTCGCGAATCCAGTCCGCCGCCTTGTCCTGATACAGGCCGACGATCCGATCCGCGGCCGGGTGGCTCATTTGGCCAGGAAGGCGTCCAGTTCGCCGTAGAAGGCCGTCGGCTGGTCGAACATGATGAAGTGGGCGCTGTCGTCGATGCGCTTCAGCTTCGCGCCGGGCAGGGTCGCGAACGACATCTGATAGATGGCGTCGGTGATCGGATCGGTCATGCGGGCGTCGTTGAACTTGACGTAGAGCACCTCGGTCGGGGCGGTGATCTTGGCCAGTTCGGGGCGCAGGTCGGTCGTGACCAGTTCGCGGAAGGCGGCGGCCGAGACCTTCTGATCGCTGTCGCGCATGTCCTGAAGCGCCTCTTCGCGGCGGCTCTCGGTGTTGATCATGCCGTTGATGGCGGTCGTCGCCTGGGCGACGTAGGTCTCGCGCGGGCTGGCCGACTGGGCGGTCCAGATCTGATCGGCGACGGGGGTCACGCTTTCGGCCGTTGCGCCGGGCGCGCCGAACATGGCGCCCATGAAGGGGATCATGTCCACGACCATCAGCTTGCCGACCAGGTCCGGGTGACGCGCGGCCAGCATCATGCCCATGGTTCCGCCCATGGAGTGGCCGACGACGGCGGGCTTGGTCAGATGCTGTTCGCGGATATAGCGGGCGATCTCCTCGGCCACGGGGGCGCCGACCGGCTGGGGCGCATCGCCTTGCGCATTGGCCTGGGGCGCGGCGCCGGCGAAACCGGCGACGTGGATGCGGTGGACGCGATAGCGCCCGGCGAGGTGATCGACCGCGCCCTGCCAGATGTCGGGCGAGGACGACAGGCCGGGGATCAGGATCAGGTCAGGCGCGCCTTCCGGCCCGTCGACGCGAACGCTGAGCCGGTCGGAGGCGAAGGCGGCGTGCGCCGCGCCGTGGGCCGCATGGTTGACGTGGCCGTCCTGAGCCAGGGCGGGGGCGGCGGCCAGCATCAGGGCGGCGGCGATGAAGGCGGCGGAGGCGGTGCGGATCAAGGCGTCTCTCCCAAAGAGAATTTGAGCCAGATTAATTCATCGGCTGAGGAAGGGAATGGCCTTTGGACGGCCGCCCGTCCCTGCTGCTACAAGGCGGCCATGACCGCAGACGCCGCGCCCGCACCTTTCGCCACACCTGAAGCCAAGGCCCCGCCGATCGCCTTCGGCAAGGGCTTCATCACCGACGCCTGGTATTTCGTCGCCCTGGCGCGCGACGTGCCGGTCGCCAGCCTGAAACGCTATGAGATCATGGGCGAGCCGGTCTTGATCGGCCGCACCCGCGCGGGCGAGGTCTATGGCATGCGCGACATCTGCCCCCACCGCGCGGCGCCGCTGTCGGCCGGGCGGCTGGTCGAAAAGCCCGGCGAGGGCGAGACGATCGAATGCCCCTATCACGGCTGGCGCTTCCGGCCGGACGGCGTCTGCGCGGCCATCCCGTCGTTGGTCGAGGATCAGGCGTTCGAGGCGAACCGCATCAAGGTCCGATCCTACCCGGTGCGCGAAAGCCAGGGGATGGTCTTCGTCTGGATGGCGGCCGACGCGCGCAATCCGTCCGAGCCGGATCAGGAGCCGCCGCAGTTTCCGGGCGCCGTCGGCCAGCCGCGCCTGGTCGAGTGGATGGATTTCGACAGCCATATCGACCACGCCGTCGTCGGTCTGATGGACCCCGCCCACGGGCCTTACGTCCATCAGCAGTGGTGGTGGCGTTCCGAACATTCGATGCACGAGAAGGCCAAGACCTTCGCCCCGGTCGATTTCGGCTGGGCCATGGTGCGCCATGCGCCATCGTCGAACAGCCGCCTCTATAAGGTGCTGGGCGGGGCGCCCGCGACGGAGATCACCTTCCGTCTGCCGGGCTATCGCTGGGAGCATATCCAGGTTGGGGAAAAGCAGGTGCTGGCCCTGACCTGCCTGACGCCGGTGAATGAGACCAAGACCCGCATCACCCAGATCTTCTGGTCCGACCACTGGGTGTTCGGCATCGCCAAGCCCTTCCTGCGCATGGGCGTCGTGGCCTTCCTGAAGCAGGACGGCGGCATGGTGAACCTGCAGAACGAGGGGCTGAAATACGACCCGGCCCTGATCTGGATCGACGACGCCGACAAACAGGCGAAATGGTACCAGCAGCTGAAGCGCGAATGGCTGAAGAGCCGCGCCGAGGGCCGCGCCTTCGTCAATCCGATCAAGGAGACGGTGCTGCGCTGGAAGAGCTGACGGTCAGGGCGGGCGGGGGCTCTGGTCGTCGGCGCGGAACAGCGTAATCATGCGGCCATGAAGCGGATCGCGCGCATCTTCCGTCTGCATTTCGCCCTGTGGCTGGGGCTCGCCGTCCTGGCGGTCGCGGTGATTTTAACGCCTGCCGCGTGGGACTGGCCGATGCGGATCGCCGCCGCCTGGGACGCCAGCGTCTGCATCTTCCTGACGCTGACCTTCATCCGCCTGTATCGCCATCGCACGACGGCGGCTATCCGCAAGCGAGCGGCGGACCTGGATCAGGCGGGCGGCGCCGTCCTGCCGCTCAGTTTGCTGGCGGCGGCGGCCAGCGTTTTCGTGATCGTCATGGAGACGGCGGACGGCGGCAAGCCGAGCCTGGGCGAGGCGTTGTTCTCCATCGGCACCATCGCCGCCTCCTGGCTGTTCACCCACGTCCTGTTCGCCCTGCACTACGCCCATGAATTCTATGCGCCCGCCCACGGCGGCGGCGATCGGCGCGGGCTGATCTTTCCCGGCGAAGAAGAGGCGGACTACGGCGACTTCCTGCATTTCTCCCTGATCATCGGCGTGGCCAACCAGACGGCCGACATCCAGATCAGCAGCCGTAAACTGCGCCGGATCGCCACCGTGCACAGCCTGATCGCCTTCGTCTTCAACACGGTGATCCTGGCCCTGGCGGTCAATATGGCCGTGAGCCTGCTCTAGGCTTTCGCACGCCCATTCCAGCCGGGCGCCTTGACTTGGCCGCTATTGAGGCCCATCTGCGCTGCATCGCACAATGCGATGACCGGCGCGTTCCAGCGCGTGTTGGGCTTCCCTCCCCGGAAGACCTGTCTGTCGAGCGGCCGGATCATTCGATTTCATACGTCGTCCATACACGCGGGGCGGCGCCCGTTCCCCGCCCGAACTTCGGGCAGGCGACGTGCGCCCTTTGTGAAACCGGCCCTGTCCGGCTGCGCCCGTCGTCGTTCGTGAAAGATAGACGTGAGCGAAATTACCTTTGAATCCATGGGCCTGAACAAGGCTCTCCTGACCGCCCTGGCCGCGACCGGCTATGAGAAGCCGACGCCGATCCAGGCCAAGGCCATCCCCGACGTGATGAAGGGCAAGGATCTGCTGGGCATCGCCCAGACGGGCACCGGCAAGACGGCGGCCTTCGCCCTGCCGATCCTGCATCGCCTGGCCGAGAACCGCGTGGCGCCGCGCCCGCGCACCACGCGCGCCCTGATCCTGAGCCCGACGCGCGAGCTGGCCACCCAGATCGGCGACAGCTTCAAACAGTACGGCGCCCACCTGGGCTTTCGCGTGGCGGTCATCTTCGGCGGCGTGAAGTACGGCGCCCAGGAACGCGCCCTGCAGCAGGGTCTGGATGTCCTGGTGGCCGCGCCCGGCCGCCTGCTGGACCACATCCAACAAAAGACTCTGGACCTGTCGACCTGCGAGATCTTCGTCCTGGACGAAGCCGATCAGATGCTGGACCTGGGCTTCATCAAGCCGATTCGCCAGATCGTCAGCCGCATCCCGGCCAAGCGTCAGAACCTGTTCTTCTCGGCCACCATGCCGTCCGAGATCGGCAAACTGGCCGGCGAGCTGCTGAAGGATCCGGTCAAGGTCCAGGTCACGCCGCAGGCCACCACGGTCGAGCGCATCAAGCAGTCGGTGATCTGGGTCGAGCAGGGCAAGAAGCGCGCCCTGCTGACCGAGCTGTTCTCTGACCCCGCCTATACGCGCTGCCTGGTCTTCACCAAGACCAAGCACGGCGCCGACAAGGTCGCGGCCTATCTGGAAGCGGGCGGCGTCGAGGCCGGCGCCATCCACGGCAACAAGAGCCAGCCGCAACGCGAGCGCGCGCTTGAGGCGTTCAAGAACGGCAAGCTGCGCGTCCTGGTCGCCACCGACATCGCCGCGCGCGGCATCGACGTGGACAAGGTCACTCACGTGGTGAACTTCGAGCTGCCCTATGTGCCGGAAGCCTATGTCCACCGCATCGGCCGCACGGCCCGCGCGGGCAAGGACGGCACCGCCATCAGCTTCGTCGCCGGCGACGAGATGAAGCTGCTGAAGGACATCGAGAAGGTCACGCGCCAGAAGATACCCGCGATCGACCGCCGCAACGATAAGGCGCTGGCCCAGCTGGACGCCTCCATCATGTCGGCGGGCGTGGCCAAGAAGGCGACCCTGCCCGAGCGTGAAGGCAAGCCGCAGGGCGAAGGCCGGGGCGGCCGTGGTCGCGGCGGTCGCAATCCGCACCGCGAGGGCGTCAAGCTGGAGGGCGGCGGTCAGCCGCACCGTCAGCGTCGCGGCCGCAACGGCGCGCCTGCGGCCGAGCGTCCGGCGGCGGCCTATGATCCGATGGCGGGCGACCGCGCCCGTTCGGCCGCGCGCGCGACGCCTGCGGCCGAGCCCAAGCCGGTCGGCGAACTGCAGCGCCGCCCGCGTCGTCGTCGCCCGTCGAACGGCGGCAAGGGCCACGCCGCCCAGGGCTGACGCCCCCGGCATGAGGCGAATAAAAACGGCGGCTCCTTTGCGGGAGCCGCCATTTCCTTGTCCGCCGTCAGGCCGGGATCAGAAGGCCCAGCGTGCGCCGATCGAGGCGACCAGGGCCGAGCCTTCGGCCTCGCCGCGCAGGTGCGAGGTCACGGCCGCCGGGGTGCCGGCGTAGAAGGTGCGGTCGTCGTGGATGGTCGAGTCGCTGAAGGCGATGTAGGTCAGACCGGCGTCGAAGGTGACGCCTTCGGTCACTTCGGTCGAGCCGCCGACCGAGAACAGCCAGCGGTCGGCGTCGGGGATGCGGGCCGTGCGCAGGCTGTCGCGGGTCGGGGTCGGGTCATAGCCGACGCCGGCGCGCAGCGTGGTCTTGTCGCTGAGGGCGTAGTCCAGGCCGATGGCGCCGGTGGTCACGTCCTTGTAGTTCTGATGGATGACGTCGCCGCCGCCCGTGTATTCGACGGTGATGGCGTCGAACTCGGACCAGCCGATGCGATTGACCTGGGCGTTCAGGGTCAGCTTGTCGTTGACGGCGTAGCGGACCGAGGCCGAGGCGAACCACGGGGTGTTGAAGCTGGCCTTGCCGCCGGTCGAGACGTTGGCGCCCGCCAGCGGACCCAGCAGGCCGGCCACGGTTACGTCGCCTTCCAGCTCATGCTCGATCTTGGAGCGGTAGCTGAGACCGAAGTCCCAAGGCCCCTTGTGCACCTGGGCGCCGACGTTCCAGCCGAAGTCCCAGCCGTCGCCTTCCAGGCTGTTGGAGCCGTCGGGCAGCAGCGGGGACAGGTTCGGCATGGCCGAGGTCAGCTTGGCCTTGACGAACTGGGCGTTCAGCCCGGCGCCGACGTCCAGCCAGTCGTTGACCTGATAGGCCACGGTCAGGCTGGCGTCGCCCGAGCGCAGCTCCGACGTCAGGGCGTCATAGCGGGCGAAGGAGCCCTGTTCGTACTTGGTGGTGAAGTTGTAGGGGGCGGCCACCGAGACGCCGACGGCGAAGCGGTCGCCGATCGGCGTGGCGAAGGCGAAGTTCGGCACCAGGCCGCTTTCGATCGGATCGACTTCGGTGTTGCGCGGGTTGCGCACCGGTACGTCCACGCCGCCCGGATAGGTCAGGTAGGAGCCGGCGTTCTTCACTTCGGAATCGATGCGGATGGCGTGCAGTCCGACGGAGACTTCACGGCCGCTGCGGGCGATGGAGGCGGGGTTCCACCACATCGAGCCGACGCCGCGATCGGCGGCTTCGCCCGAGAAGGCGCGTCCAGCGCCGCGCACGGACTGTTCCTGCAGATAGAAGGAGCCGGCGAAGGCCGGGGCGGCGACGCCCGTCATCAGGGCGGTGGTCAGTGCCAGGCCGCCGAGGCGGGCCATGTTCCTGGGGGTCATTACGCTTCACCTATGTCGTGGGCCGGCCATTGGAAAAGCGGACGGCCTTGGTTCGGGGAGAGCCGCCACGCTACTCATCACAGCGTCCGTGTCATGAAAGCGTTGCGTCCGAGGCCGGTGTCGGACCGCTTCTCGGCGAAAGAGTGGCGCAAAAATCGCACAATTTCACACCTTGGTGAGGTTACGTAGCGGCAATTTCGATGCCTGAAGAACGCAGGTTTGCAGCAAGATCGTGTTCCGCTGCGTCAACTTCGGCCGAATCCCGTCCCCGGATCACCAGGTGGGTTCCGACCTGGCCAGGCGTCTGATCTACGCTGAATCCGAAGGGGTAGGAGCCGAAGGACAGGTGCGGCCGCGCCTCGGCCGCGGCGCGCAGGATGTCGGCCACCGCGCCTTCGCCGACGCCGGTGACGCGCAACGAACGGCTATGGACCGGGACGCCCGTCTTCAGGCGAGGCGCCACGTCGTCCAGCATGGCCTCCATGATCTTGGGCACGCCGGCCATGACGAAGACGTTTTCAACCTGAAAGCCCGGCGCGCCGCTGACCGGGTTGGCGATCAGCACGCCGCCGTCGGGCACGCGGGCCATGCGGCGCCGCGCGGCGTTGAACTCGCCCGGCGCATAGCGGCGCGCGAGAATGGCGAGCGCTTCGGGGTGTTCGCTGACCGGAACGCCGAAGGCGGCGCCGACCGCATCGGCGGTGATGTCGTCATGGGTCGGGCCGATGCCGCCGGTGGTGAAGACATAGTCGTGGGCTGCACGCAGGGCGTTCAGGGCCCCGACGATCTGATCCTGACGGTCGCCGACGACCCGCGCCTCCATCAGATCGACGCCCAGCGGCGCCAGAAACCGGGCCAGGGTGTTCAGATTGGTGTCGCGCGTGCGGCCCGACAGGATTTCGTCGCCGATGATCAGGACGGCGGCGGTGGGGGAGAGGGCGATCTGGGACATGGCTCGTAGATAGGATGGGCGCGGCCCTGCGTCAGCGGCGAACCCTGACGGGCTTGAGGTTTTGTGCTAGTCTGACCATCTGAAGTCCTGAAAGCAGCCTCTTCGCCCGTTCCGCGCCCTTGCGGAGCGCGCGCCTCCCCGAAAGCCGAGCATGTACGAGACCCCCGACCTGGAAACCGATGTCTTTGTCCGCAGCCACGAAATCCGCATCTATGACGTGGAAGGGTTCGAGGGCATGCGCAAGGCGGGCCGTCTGGTCGCCGAGGCGCTGGACATGATCGGCGAGCATGTGAAGCCGGGCGTCACCACGGGCGAGCTGGACGATCTGGTGCGCGAGTTCACCCTGGACAACGGCGGCGTCCCCGCCTGCCTGGGCTACAAGGGTTACACCAAGACGGTCTGCACCTCGATCAACCACGTCGTCTGCCACGGCATTCCGGGCGACAAGGTTCTGAAGGAAGGCGACATCGTCAACATCGACCATACGGTCATCGTCGACGGCTGGCATGGCGATAGCAGCCGCATGTATCCGGTCGGCGAGATCAACGCCCGCGCCAAGAAGCTGATCGACGTCACCTATGACTCGCTGGACCTGGGCCTGGCCCAGATCAAGCCGGGGAACACCTTCGGCGACATCGGCTTCGCCATCCAGAAGTTTGTCGAGGCCCAGCGCATGAGCGTGGTGCGCGACTTCTGCGGCCACGGCATCGGCCGGGTCTTCCACGACAGCCCCAATGTCCTGCACTACGGCCGTCGCGGCGAGGGCGCGGTGCTGAAGCCGGGCATGTTCTTCACGGTCGAGCCGATGGTGAACCTGGGCAAGCCCGCGGTGAAGGTGCTGTCGGACGGCTGGACCGCCGTGACCCGCGACAAGTCGCTGTCGTCGCAGTGCGAACATTCGATCGGCGTGACCGAGGACGGGCTGGAAATCTTCACCGCCTCGCCGAAGGGCCTGTTCCGCCCGAAATTCTCCTGACGTTGATTTAATATAACGGCCATATTTCAGCCGCTCCACGTCTCTCACCTGGGTTATGACAGGGAGGGCTCGGATCATGCGTTTGTGGAGCGTGCTGGGAGTCTTGGCGGCGGCCGGGCCGGGTGTCGCGGATGCAACCGACCTTAAGCACATCACCTTTGACCGTGGTGAGGTGGCTGTGTGGTCGGCGTCGGTTTCTCCACGCGACCATACGCCGGCCCATGTGGCGGATGAGGTCGCGCCTCTAGCCTTGCCCACGGCAAGTCCGGCCTTGCCCGCCAGGGGGTCGACCTTCTCGACTTTGTTTCGCGCGCGGGATTTGTTTGACCTGGAGCGGCATCCAGCGACGACAGCGGCGAAGTTGTTTCAACTCAAAGAGGACGGCGAGCGTCAGGGAACCGCCTGTACGGCTCAATTCGTGGGGCCTCGCCACCTGCTCACCGCCGCTCATTGCTTGGTTGATCGGGCTACAGGACGACCTCGCCCCGGCTTCGAGATTGCTGTCCGTCATGACGGTGGGAGCGATCAGGGCGTGTACCGTGTCGTGGCGGCGTGGGGGCCTGCGAGCGAATTTGAACCTCGACCCGTGGTGGTTGAGACCACGGCTCCTCTGGACCTGGCCGCTGATTGTCATGACGTGGCGTTGATAGTGGTTGACCGACCCGTCGAGGCGTCAGGAGGCTGGTTGGGCATGTCGATCAGTGTCGATCCGGCGCTGCCCGTGCATCGTTTCTCTTATCCGCATGAATCATCCGCCGCGGTCATTGAGCGGTTGCTGACCACGCAAGAGCACCCGGACAACGTTAAAGACTATATGCGCCTGGAAATCGCCAAGCGGCGGTTGAGCGAACCGGATTTTTCGCCGGAAAACCTCTATTACGAATATGGTGTGGTGGAGGGCGTGCATGCGGAAGCTCTCACCGAGCGGAACGGCGCTGTCCTTCCTGGCCGCTCAGGCAGCGCCATGATTGATGGGCAAGGACGCGTCGTCGCCATCATGTCTAGGGCGGCGGAAGGCGAAAACTATAGTTGCCGGCTGACTCCGTATCTTATTGGCGCCTTCAGCGACATTGCAGGGTTGGGCCGCTCAGATTGATCAACGTTCTTGGCCTTGCTCCGTGGGCCGCGTCTCGGCACTGTGGCGCCAAGGGCGGACGGAGAGCGAAGCGTTGAACGTGGAAGGGGTGAAGGCCAAGCCGCACCACGCCGGGCATCGCGAGCGGCTGCGCGAACGCGCGCGCACGGCGGGCCTCCATCATCTGCCGGACTATGAGCTGCTGGAGCTGTTCCTGTTCCGCAGCCAGCCGCAGGGCGACGTCAAGCCGGTGGCCAAGGCCCTGCTGGCGCGGTTCGGGTCGCTGGCGGCGGTGCTGGCGGCTTCGGTCGAGGATCTGATGACGGTCAGGGCCGAGGATTCGCGCGGGCGGCCCAAGGGGGTGGGCGCCGAGACGGCGCTGGACCTGGCCGCCCTGCACGAAGTCTCGCGTCGGGTGGCCAAGGAAGAGGCGAACCGGCGCACCGTCATCTCGTCGTGGACGGCGCTGCTGGCCTATGTGCGCCTGTCCTTGCAGCACGAGCCGCGCGAGCAGTTCCGCGTCCTCTATCTCGACAAGAAGAACCAGCTGATCCTGGACGAGATCCAGAACCGGGGCACGGTCGACCATGCCCCCGTCTATCCGCGCGAGGTGGTGCGCCGGGCGCTGGAGCTGTCGGCCAGCGCCATGATCATCGTCCACAACCACCCCTCGGGCGATCCGACGCCCAGCCGGGCCGACATCGACATGACCAAACAGGTGATCGAGGCGGCGCGCGCTCTGTCGGTCCAGGTTCACGACCACCTCATCGTCGGCCGCGAAGGCGTGGCCAGCTTCAAGCAACTGGGATTGATGTGACTGTTCTTTCGACCGCGCGCCTGACGCTGACGCCCGTCGCCGTCGGCGACATGGACGACCTGACCGCCCTGTGGGCCGACGCCGAGTTCACCCGCCACATCATGGGGCGTGGACTGTCGGAGGAGGAGGTCTGGTTCCGCCTGCTGCGCGACATCGGCCACTGGCAGGCCAAGGGCTACGGCAACTGGTCGATCCGCGAGACGACGACGGGCGCCTATGTCGGCAGCGTCGGGGTGCTGGACTACCGCCGCGAGATCGACCCGCCCTTCGACGCGCCGGAGCTGGGCTGGGGCGTGGCCCCCGTCTTCCAGGGCGCGGGCCTGGCGCGCGAGGCGCTGGAGGCGGCCCTGGCCTGGACCGACGCCTATCGGCTGGAGCCGCGTACGGTCTGCATGATCTCGCCCGAGAACGCCTCTTCGGTGCGTCTGGCCGAACGGGTGGGCTATCGCCCCTACGCCCGCGCCGACTACAAGGGATCGACCGTCGACCTGTATGAGCGTCCCCGCGCCGGATGACCGGCTGACAGAAGGGACGCGGGGCGATAAGCTTTACAATTCAGGCCCTGAGACGGCCTTCTGCCTTCTAGGAGTTCCGTGATGCCCATGTCCGTCGACGACCTTCGCGCCCATCTGGTCGAGGCCTTCCCCGACGCGGACATCGCCATCGAGGATCTGGCGGGCGACGGCGACCACTATCGCGCCCGCATCGTGTCCGAGGTCTTTCGCGGCATGAACCGCGTGCGGCAGCACCAGACCGTCTACGCCGCGCTCAAGGGCAAGATGGGCGGCGAACTGCACGCCCTGGCGCTGGAGACCTCGGCGCCGGTCGAGGCCGGCTGATCCCGTGCGCTATCGCCCCTTCGGCGCCACAGGGGCCGCGGTCTCCAGCCTGACGCTCAGCCTGGGGGCCGAGGCGACGGCGCGCGGGCCGAACCATGTCCGCGACCTGGTGTTCGCGGGGCTGGAGGCGGGGGTGAACGCCTATCACCTGGAGCGGCTGGACCCGATGCTGCTGCAGTCCGTCGGCGAGGCCCTGGGCCATGTCGAACGGCGGTTGGTGTGGGTCAGCGCGAGCCTGGGGGCCGATCGGGATTTCTCGGCGGAGAGGCTGGGCCGCTCGATCGAACAGGGGCTGCACGCCTCGGGTCTGGGCTGGTTCGACATGGCGGTGCTGGAGCGCCCGGCCGAGAATGAGCTGCCGCAGACCTCCCTGACCGCCCTGAAGGCGATGCGGAAGGCCGAATATGTGCGGATGCTGGGGGTGTCGGGCGACGAGCCGGTGACGGACCTCTATGTCTCGACCGGGGCCTTCGACGTCCTGTTCACGCCTTTCCACGTCAATGTGCCCTGGCAGGTGCGTTCGCGCATGAGGGCCGCGCGCGATCGAGAGATGAGCCTGTTCGCCGACGACTACTTCCCCGACAGTCTGGCGACCGAGCGCCGCGCGGCTGATGCGGGCGGGCCGAAGAAGCGGGGCCTGTTCGGCGGCTGGGGCGCGGGGCGCGGCGAGGCCGATCTGGAGCGGCCGGGCAGCTTCGCCTTCCTGCACCGGACGCCGGGCTGGACCGGCGAGGCCATCTGCCTAGCCTACGCCCTGGCGGACCCGGCGGTGGCCAGCGTGCTGGTCCGGCCCAGGGACAGGGCCCATCTGGAGGAACTGGCGAGCGTGCCCGAGCGCGACCTGCCCGCCGGCCTCTCGGCTCAGATCGAGATGGCGCGGGTGGACGCTTCGGCCTGACCGCCCTCAGGCGCCGATGGCGGAGAAGGGGCCGTTGAGGAAGCTGGGCTTGCCATAGGCCAGGGGGCGGCCGTCCTCGGCCAGGACGCGGCCGCCAGCCGCTTCCAGCACGGCCTGGCCGGCGGCGGTGTCCCATTCGCTGGTCGGGCCGGTGCGCGGATAGGCGTCGAAGCGGCCCTCGGCGATCAGGCAGAACTTCAGCGAGGAATCCATGCCCTCCCACTGGATGCAGCCGTTGCGGGCGGCCAGGCGTCGGGCGTCGTCCTCGCTGATGCTGTGGCTGACCAGGGCGACGGCGTCGGCCGGGCGTTCGCGCACCCGGATCGGGCGCCACGGCTCGCCGAAGACGCGGCGCAGCGCGCCCTGGCCCGGCGCAGCCGAGCGCCAGCTGATCCCCAGAGCCGGAGCCGTCACCACGCCGGCTACGGGCGCGTCGTTGCGGATCAGGGCGATATTGACCGAATAGCTCTCGCCCCCCTGCACAAAGCCCTTGGTGCCGTCCAGCGGGTCGATCAGCCAGAACCATGCGCCGACCGACGGCGGGGCGCCGTCGGCGGCGACCGCCTCTTCGGCCACGGCCTCGACCTGGGGCCAGTGTTCGGCCAGGCGGCTCAGGATCAGGGCCTCGGCGGCGCGGTCGGCCTCGGTGACGGGGCTGGCGTCGGCCTTGGTCTCCACGGCCGTGTCGGCCCGCCAGTAGGGCAGGATCAGGCGGGCGGCCTCCTCGGCGATGTCGGCGATGACCTCGGCCAGGCGGCCGGAGGCGAGGTCGGTTTCGAGGTCGGCGTAGGCGGAGACGATCATGAAGCGCTCGATAGACCATGCGGCCGGTTTAACGAACCGGCAAATCAGGCCACCTTGGCCTTAACCTTTTTGAAAACCTGCGCGCCGCGCCTTGGCATCATGACCGTTTCCGACGACCCCGCCTCCCTATCCGCCGCCGATCTGCCTGTGGACGGCGCCGAACTGGCCGCCTTCATCGCCGCCAAGCTGTGCCACGACTTCATCAGCCCGGCGGGCGCGGTGATGTCGGGCCTGGACCTGCTGGACGACCCCAGCGCCCAGGACATGCGCGACGACGCCCTGGGCCTGATCCGTCAGAGCGCGGCCAAGATGGTGGCCCTGGTGCATTTCGCGCGCGTGGCCTTCGGCGCGGCGACCAGCAGCGAACAGTTCTCCGGCGCCGAACTGCACGGCCTGGTCGCGGGCCTGACCGACGGCGGGCGCGCCACGCTGGACTGGCGCGTGGGCGAGGAAACCTTCACCAAGATTCAGGCTCGCGCCCTGATCAACCTGGCCTATCTGACCGTTTCGGCCCTGCCGATGGGCGGGGCGGCGGTGGTGACGGTCCGCCGCGAAGGGGACCAACTGTTCCTGGTCGGCTCGGCCGAGGGCGCCCGCGCCCGGCTCAAGCCCGAGGCCGTGGTCGGCCTGAAGGGCGAGCGGCTGACCGAGGGTCTGGCGGGCCAGTGGATCCAGCCCTACTGGCTGTGGCTGACGGCGCGCGAGGCGGGCGGACGGCTGGACCTGGCGACCGAAGAGGGCCGCGTGGCCTTGATGGCGCGTCTGCCGGGCGCTAATGAGCAAACCGCGTTCGTCGATCCAACGCTCCGTTAACCCGCCTGAACGACTATGGCGAGAGCGTGATTTCGATCTCGCGCGAAACGGGAAACGACCCAGTGGACCCCAGAACCTGTCTGATCGTCGATGACAGCCGCATCATCCGCAAGGTGGCGCGCCGCATCCTGGAGGATCTGTCCTTCGACGTGGCCGAGGCGGCCGACGGCGCCGAGGCGCTGGACTATTGCCAGGCCGCCATGCCGCAGGTGGTGCTGCTGGACTGGCAGATGCCGGTGATGGACGGCCTGGCCTTCCTGCGTCGTCTGCGCGATCTGCCGGAGGGGTGCGCGCCCAAGGTTCTGTTCTGCTCGGTCGAGACGCGGGCCGACCGAATCGCCGAAGCCCTGTCCGCAGGGGCCGACGAATATGTTATGAAGCCCTTCGACGGCGAGATCCTGCAAGCCAAGCTCGCCGAAGTGGGAGTGGTGCAGTCGCCGTCATGACGCCGGAGGATTTCGATCGTCTTCAGACCCTGCTGGCGTCCCGCGCCGGCTTCCGGCTGACCCGAGACCGGATGCAGCTGGCCGAGCATCGGCTGGGGCCTGTGGCGCGGCGCGAGGGCTATCACAACGTCGAGGCCATGCTGACCAGTCTGTGGAGCCGCCCGGTCGCTTCCCTGGGCTGGAGCGTGATCGAGGCCCTGTTGAACGGCGAGACCTGGTTCCGGCGCGACCGCGCGGCCTTCGAGGTGATGGAGCGCGAACTGCTGCCCGCCCTGACGGCGGCGCGGCCGGGCGGTCGGGTGCGCATCTGGTGCGCCGGCGCTTCGACCGGGCAGGAGGCCTATTCCCTGGCCATCGCCGCCCTGGAGGCGGGGGCTCAGGTCGAGATAGAGGCCACGGACCTGTCGCGTCAGGCGATCGAGAAGGCGCTGTCGGGCCTCTACACCTCGTTCGAGATTCAGCGCGGCCTGTCGGCGCGCGCCATGCTGCGCTGGTTCGAACAGGTCGACGACCAGTGGCGGGCGCGCCCCGAATTGCGCGCCGCCATCGCCTTTACGCGCGCCAATCTTCTGGATGAGCCGACGGATGAGGGTCGGTTCGACGTCGTCTTCTGCCGCAACGTCCTGGGCGACATGGCGCCGGAGCGTCGCGCACGGGTTCTGGACGGGCTGGAGCGACGGATGGTCGACGACGGCTGCCTGTTCCTGGGCCACGACGAGCGGCCGGACGGCGACAGCGTGGCCTTCCGCCCGGTGGCTGGGCGCAAGGGCCTCTATGTGAAGAGCGCGGCCGCCGCACGCCGCGCCGCCTGAACCGTCAGGCCGCCGACAGCAGGCCCTGGGCGGCGACGGCCTTGACGCCGGGGCCGGGAACCTCGGCGAAGGCCAGGTCCGTGACGCCGAAATATTCATGCTGGTTCAGGGCGCACCAGTCGGTGGTGACGATGCGGACCGTCTCGCGCTGTTCGCCGCCTTCGACTGCGCCATAGACGAAGTCCCCGGTGCGGCGTGCGAAGGGCATGACCCGGTCCTGATTGGCCAGGGCGGTCAGTTCGGCCAGGCGCGCGGCCGGAACCTCGGCGGCCATCAGCTTGCCGTCGAAGCGCACCACGGCGTCGAAGGCGTAGCGACTGACCGGACCGGCGGCCAGGCCCGTGCCCAGGGTGGTGTGGCCGATGAAGCCCGCCTGGGCCCCGGCGAAGCGGGCGAAGGTTGCGGCGACGGCGCGGCCGGTGTCGCCCAGCGACAGGGAGGTCGAACTGGTCCCGAGGACGGCGCGCTCCTGATCGGTCAGATGCCGGTCCAGCGTCGTGCGGATCAGGGCGGCCAGGGCCGGGTCGGCGGGGCCGTCCAGGGCGACGGTGCGCGACTGCGCCCGGACGCTTCCGTCGCTGAGATAGTCGGCCGCCGTATAGGCGTTGCTCCACGATCCGGTGTGGGCGTAGAGGCCGCGCCCCAGCTTCTCCTGGAACAGCAGGTGGTTGTGCCCGCCGATCATCAGGGCGCCGTCGGGCAGGGCGGACAGCATCCCACGATCGCCCGCCACCCCGGCGTGGCTCATCACCAGGGTCAGGTCCGCGCCGTCCGTCAGGGTCGGCAGCTGAGCGTTCGCCCATTCGCTCGGCTCGGGGATCGACAGCCAGTCGCGGCTGGCCTTGGGATAGGTGTTCAGCGCGTTCGTGCCGAAGCCGATGATGCGCAGCCGTCGATCGCCGAAGGCCAGTTCAGTCGCCGCCGGCGCATAGGGCTGACCGGTTCGCGCGTCGACGATGTTGCTGATGACGGTGATCCCCAGGCCGCGCATCCGCGCGACCACCTCATGCAGGTCCGGCGTCAGATCGTTGTCGTGGTTGCCCAGATTGACCACCGTCGGGGCGATGGCGGGCAGGGCGGTCAGGAAGGCCCAGTCGATCGCGCCTTCGGAGCGCACCGAGACGACGTTGCCGTGCTCGAAGATGTCGCCGTCGATCGCGATCAGATGCGGAACCGGCCGGCTGCGGACCTCGGCGCGCAGGGCGGCCAGCAGCTGGGCGCTGCGCTCATAGGCGGAGTGCAGGTCGGACATGGCCAGGACGCGGCCGACGACGGCTCCCTCGCGAGTCTGGCCGAGAGCGGGCAGGGCGCCGCCGATCAGCGGCAGGGCGGCTGCGGCGCCCAGGAAGCGGCGACGGGAGGGGAAGGCGAAGGTCATCTGAAAGTCTCCGCTGCGCGACCCTGCGGGAGACGACGCAGCCGATCTGCATGGCACGGCGGGTTGCACTGCACAACTTGAGGGGCGTCTCATATGTGAAACGAACGGCGGTTTGTTCCGGCCTGTGTCCCTGTCGCGAAAGGTTCACGGTGAAGGGCGTTTCGGTGCTGGAACCGACGACGCTTCAGGCCTAGGGGCTGCGGCGATTCACCCGCCCAAGATCATCAAGAAGGGGATATCTCGATGACGCGTCTCTCGGTTCTCGCCGCCTCCGCCAGCGGTCTGGCCCTGCTGCTTTCCACGCCGGCCCTGGCGCAATCCGCCGACGTCCAGGCCGAACAGGCCGCCGCCGTCGGCGACATCGTCGTCACCGCCCAGCGTCGCAGCGAAAGCATCCGCGACGTGCCCTTCGCCGTCACGGCGATGAACACCGAGACGCTGAACGCGGTGAACGCCGGCGGCGGCGACATCCTGCAGCTGTCGGGCCGCGTGCCCAGCCTGCAGGTCGAAAGCTCCAACGGCCGCTACGCCCCGCGCTTCTACATCCGCGGCCTGGGCAATGTGGACTTCGACTTCACCGCCTCGCAGCCGGTGTCGATGGTGATGGACGAGCTGGTTCTGGAAAGCGTCTATCTGAAGGGCTTCCCCCTGTTCGACGTGAAGCAGCTGGAAGTGCTGCGCGGGCCGCAGGGCACCCTGTTCGGCCGCAACACCCCGGCGGGCGTGATCAAGATCGACACCACCAAGCCCGGCGACGAGTTCACCGGCTTCGGCTCGCTGACCTACGGAAACTACGGTTCGACCCGCGCGGAGGCGGCCGTGACCCTGCCGGCGTCGGACACCCTGTCGGTGCGCGTCGCCGCCCTGTGGAACCACCGCGACGACTGGATCAACAACGCCTATGACGCCCCCTTCGCCAAGAAGGACGGCAAGGATCTGGGCAATTTCGACGATGTGGCGGGCCGCATCCACGTCGCCTGGACCCCGACCGACCGCCTGTCGACCCTGCTGACCCTGCAGGCGCGCGACTATGTGGGCACGGGCACGATGAACCGGGCCAACGTCCTGACCAAGGGCTCGAACAAGCTGAACGACAACTTCGACCGCGACACGGTCTGGTATGACGGCGGCCGCAACAACTTCCAGAAGCAGAAGACCACCTCGCAGTCGCTGCAGGTCGCCTATGACTTCGGTCCCGCGACCCTGACCGGCGTGGTCGGCTCCTTCCAGGGCTGGTCGCAGGGCAATGGCGACATCGACGGCGGCGTCTCGAAGGGCGCGCCGGCCGGCGCCGGCTATAAGACCCCGTTCGCGGTCGAGTCCGGCACCCTGTCCAGCGACCTGCTGCAAAACACCTATGAGCTGCGCCTGACCTCGAACGGCGCGGGCCGTCTGGGCTGGCAGGTCGGCGCCTTCTATTGGGACGAGCGCATCAACCTGGTGTCGGGCGGCTTTGACGGCGTCGGCGGCGTCATGCCGACTAAGGTCACGGACATCGTGCAGAAGTCGGACTCCTGGTCGGTCTTCGGTCAGGCCAACTATCAGGTCACGGAGGCTCTGAAGCTGACCGGCGGCCTGCGCTACACCGACGACAGCCGCGACTATCACGGCCGCCTTCTGGTCGGCACGCCGGCCGGCGCCGAGGGCAAGGTCTCGGTCGGCGACGAGCAGGTCAGCTGGGACGTGAGCGCCCTGTACGAAGTCAACGACAGCCTGAACCTGTTCGCCCGCGTGGCCAGCGGCTATCGCGGCCCGTCGATCCAGGGCCGCAACCTGCCGGTTCTGACCACGGCGGATTCGGAAACCGTCATGTCCTATGAGGCCGGGTTCAAGGCCCGCCTGTGGGACGGCCGCGCCCGCCTGAACGCCACCGCCTATCTGTATGACGTCAAGGACATGCAGTTCACGGCCATCGGCGGCATCGACAACTCCAACCGCCTGATCAACGCCGACAAGGGCCAGGGCTACGGTCTGGAGATCGACGGCGACGTCTATCTGGGCGCGGGCTTCACCCTGGCCGGCGGCGTGGCGTGGAACCATACCGAGATCAAGGACAAGGATCTGCTGGTCGCCATCTGCGGCAACCACCTGTGCACCATCACCGATCCGATCGTGAAGGTCGGCGCCAATGACCGCGCCAACATCGACGGCAACCCCTTCCCCCAGGCGCCGGAGTATTCGGCTAACCTGACCCTGTCCTACGTCCGCCCCATAGGCGACGCTCAGGAGCTGTTCGCCTCGACCGACTGGGTGATGCAGAAGGACTTCAACCTGTTCCTCTATGAGGCGGTCGAGTTCCGTCAGGACACCAACTTCGAAGGCGGCCTGCGTGCGGGCTGGCGCGACCTGAACCAAGGTCTCGAGGCGGCCGTCTACGTTCGCAACATCACGGACGAAGCCAATGTCATCGGCGCCATCGACTTCAACAACCTGACGGCCTTCGTCAACGAACCGCGCATGTACGGCGTGGAGCTGTCGAAGCGCTTCTAAGCCTTTACGGCGGATCGCATCGGAGGGCGGCGGCGGGGAGTCCTGTCGCCGCCCTCTTGCCATTCCGGCTCAGCTTGGTCCTATTGCCGGACGGATCGGGGAGGATCTCACATGCGGCTGGCCTTGCTGTTCGGATCGCTGACGCTCGCCTTCTTGCTGGCGGTGTGGACCACCCAGGCGCCGAAGCCGCGCGCGGCGGATGCGCCCGCCGTCGCCTTCTCGGCCGCGCGGGCCATGATCGACATCGAACAGATCGCCCGTGCCCCGCACCCGGTCGGTTCGCCCGAGCACGCGCGGGTCCGCGCCTATCTGAGCGCGCGGCTGACGCAGTTGGGACTGGAAGTCAGCGAGCAGGCGGGACCGTTGTCGCCCGCCTCGGTCAAGCGGCTGGCGCGCGCAGGGGGCGATCCGGCGGCGGCGAACAATCAGGCGGTCAATCTGATCGGCGTCCTGCCCGGAAAAGACCGCAGCCAGCCCGCCGTCATGCTGATGGCCCACTATGACACCGTGGTCGGCTCGCCCGGCGCAGCCGACGATTCCGCCGGGGTCGCCGCCATTCTGGAAACGGTGCGGGCGATCAAGGCGCGCGGTCCGGTCGAGCGTGATCTGGTCGTCCTGCTGACCGACGCCGAGGAGCTGGGTCTGGACGGGGCGCGGGTCTTCTTCGGCGGCCATCCACTGCGCGATCGCATCGGGGCGGTGGTGAACCTCGAGGCGCGCGGCGGCGGCGGCCGCGCCGCCATGTTCGAGACCGGGCGCGAGGCCGGGCCGACCGTGCAGCTGTTCCGTCGTGCGGCGGCCAGGGCCGACGGCGGGACCACCGCCACCTCCATCGCCGCTTTCATGTATGAGCGGATGCCCAACGGCACCGATTTCACCGTGCCCAAGGACCGGGGGATCGGCGGGTTGAACCTGGCCTTCATCGGTCGCCCGGATCAGTATCACTCGGCCAACGCCACGCCCGCCAACCTGGATCGCGGCGCGGTTCAGCATCTGGGCTCTCAGGCGCTGGAGGCGGCGGATGCGTTGGCGCGTGCGCCCAGCCTGCCGGCCAAGGGCGAGAACCTGGTCTACTCAGACGTCTTCGGTCGCTGGATGATCGCCCATGCGCAAGGAACCGGCTGGGTTCTGCTGGCGCTGGCGGCGGCGTTGGGCGGTTTCGCCGCCTGGCGGGCGCGGCGCCGGGCGGGACTGACGGCGGGGCAGGTCGGCCTGGGGATACTGGACGGGTTGTGGTTCCTGACCGGGGGCGTGATCCTGGTGCAGGCGACGCGCCTTCTGGCCGGGCCGATGTCGAGCCGGGCAGATTCTCCGGACGTCTACTACACCCTGCTGCGCCGTCTGCCGTGGATGGAGGCGGGGGCGACGCTGGCGATCGTCGCCCTGGCCCTGGTCCTGCTGACCGGCGCGCGCCGGGCGCGCCCGCGCGTAATCGGCGGGGCGTTCGCCGTCTTGACCGCCGTCGTCCTGCTGGTCGGCGGGTTCAGTCCGGTGATGCTGGGGCTGGGCGTGGCCGCCATCATCCTGTCGCTGTGGCCAGGGCGCGCCGAGCGTTCGGCCTGGGGCGGCTGGCTGGGTCTGATCACCCTGATCTTCGTCTTCGGCTGCGCCTTGCAGGGCGCGGCGCCCGAGGCGGCTCTGTTGTTCGTCTGGCCGGTGCTGCTGGCCGCGACGGCGGCGGCCCTGACGGCCTTGATCGACCCCGGCTTGACGCGACCGCTCGGCCTTCTGCCCGCCGCCGTGGCGACCGTTCTGGGCGGCGCCTGGCTGCTGGGGATCGGCCACTTCGTCTTCCTGGGCGTGGGGATGGACATGCCGGGCGCCCTGGCCCTGATCGCCTTGCTGGCCCTGCTGTTCGCCCGGCCGCTGGCGCCGGGCGCGAAGACGATGCGCCTGGTCCTGTTGGCGGCGGCGGCCTGTCTGATCGCGGGCGTCGGGCTGAACATCTCGGCCCAGCTGTTGGCGCCGTCGCCCGCCGTGGCGGAGGCCTTGCCCTAGACGGACGCTGGCGTCCGGCCGCGCGACCGTTTATCGCAGCCGATCATGAGCGATCCCGTCCTGGTCACCGGCTCCGCCGGCTTCATCGGCTTCCACACCGCCCGGCGTCTTCTGGAGCGGGGCGAACGCGTCATCGGCCTGGACAACCTCAACGCCTATTACGATCCGGCGCTGAAGCAAGCGCGCCTGGCCCAGCTTCAGGCCTACCCCGCCTATCGCCATCACACGCTGGACATGGCTGATCGCGACGGCGTCGCCGCCCTGTTCGCCGAGCACAAGCCGCGCCGGGTGGTCCACCTCGCCGCCCAGGCGGGTGTCCGCTACAGCCTGGAAGCGCCCGAGACCTATGTCGATTCCAACGTCGTCGGCTTCCTCAGCATCCTGGAAGGCTGCCGCGCGGTCGGGGCGGCCAACCTGGTCTTCGCCTCGACCAGTTCGGTGTTCGGGGCCAACCGCGCCCTGCCGTTCTCGGTGCGTCAGCCGGCCGATCATCCGCTGACCGTCTATGCCGCGACCAAGCTGGCCAATGAGGCGATGGCCCACTCCTACGCCCACCTGTTCGGCTTTCCGGCGACGGGCCTGCGCTTCTTCACCGTCTACGGGCCGTGGGGCCGCCCGGACATGGCCCTGTTCAAATTCACCCGCGCCATCCTGAAGGACGAGCCGATCGACGTGTACGGCGAGGGGCGGATGAGCCGCGACTTCACCTATGTCGACGACATCGTCACCGGCGTGGTCGCCGCCCTGGATCGGCCCGCCGCCCTCGATCCGACGTGGGACGCGACCGCCCCCAATCCGGCGACCAGCGGCGTCGCTCCCTGGCGCATCCTGAATCTGGGCGCGGGCCGCCCCGTGCCGCTGATGCGCTACATCGAGGTGCTGGAGACTAAGCTCGGCCGCAAGGCCAAGCTGAACCTGATGCCCATGCAGGACGGCGACGTGGCCGACACCGAGGCCGACGTGACCGACACTCTGGCCGCCCTCGACTACGCTCCTACGACCCCGGTGGAGGAGGGCGTCGCCCGCTTCGTCGACTGGTACTGCAACTTCTATCGCGAGAACTGAGGCGCAGAGGCGCTCGTCCTGGAGGGCGGTCGAACGTCAGCGATTTCGTGAAGGTGCCTTGGTGGAGCCGAGGGGAGTCGAACCCCTGACCTCGTCATTGCGAACGACGCGCTCTACCAACTGAGCTACGGCCCCGACCGACAGGCAGGGGCGGGACATAGAAGCGTCCAGGGGGGCGTGTCAACGGGCCGCGCACGAATCCTTGGCGATCCGCGGCGGGGCCGCTAGAAGCGGCGTGAACGAAGCAGGAGTTTCTCATGGGTTTCGCCCTTGTCTGGCTGGTGAACGCCGTCGTCACCTTGATGATCTGGTGCATCATCGCCTCGGCGATCCTGAGCTGGCTGTTCGCCTTCGACGTGATCAATCCGCGCAACCGTTTCGTGGGCCAGATCGCCTATGTGCTGGATACGGTGACGCGGCCGATCCTGGGACCGCTCCAGCGGGTGGTGCCGTCGCTGGGCGGCATCGACATCACGCCGATCATCGCCTTGCTGGCGCTGCAGTTCCTGAGCGTGCTGTTCAATCGGACGGTCGCGCCCATGCTCATCATGTCGCTGGGCTAAGGCGGGCGAGACGGGGCGCCGTTGAATGCGGGCCACGGGGGCGAGGGATTCGGCGTTCGGCCTCCATTTCCGCCCTTGCGTGGCGCGAACGGGCTCCTAAGGTGCCGACGATGGGTTCCCTAGCGGACCGGATTTTACGCGTAATTCATGACCACGATCAGGACAGTCGCCGTCATCGGCGCCGGGCAAATGGGTTCGGGCATCGCTCAGGTGGTGGCCGCCGGTGGCTATGAGGTGAAGCTGTACGACATTGCGTCGGACCGCGTGACCCTGGCCCTGGGCGAGATCGCGGCCAGCCTGGCGCGACGCGCGGCGCGCGGTCTGTCGAGCGAGGCGGAGGCCCAGGCCGCGCTTCAGCGCATCACCGCCGTGAAAACCCTGGCCCAAGCGGCTGAGGCGGATCTGATCATCGAGGCCGCGTCCGAGGAGGAAGCGGTCAAGAAGGGCGTTTTCACCGAGCTGACGCCGCTTCTGGGGCCCGATACGCTGCTGGCGTCCAACACCTCTTCGATCTCCATCACCCGCCTGGCCTCGGTTACCGATCGGCCCGAGCGCTTCATCGGCCTGCACTTCATGAAGCCGGCGCCGACGATGAAACTGGTCGAACTGGTGCGCGGCATCGCCACCTCGGCCTCGACCTTCGAGACGGCGGTCGCCTTCGCCGAGAGCCTGGGCAAGATCATCACGGAGTCCGAGGACTTCCCCGCCTTCATCGTCAACCGCATCCTGGTGCCGATGATGAACGAGGCGGTCTATGTGCTGTATGAAGGCGTCGGCGACGTGGTCTCGATCGACAAGGCGCTGAAGCTGGGCGCCAATCATCCGATGGGGCCGCTGGAGCTGGCCGACTTCATGGGGCTGGACGTGGCCCTCGCGATCATGAACGTGCTGTATGATGGCCTGGCCGACAGCAAATACCGGCCCTGTCCGCTGCTGGTGAAGTATGTCGAGGCCGGCTGGCTGGGCAAGAAGAGCGGGCGCGGCTTCTACGACTATTCCGGCGAGACGCCGGTTCCGACCCGCTGATGGCCGTCGCTTTTCCCTCTCTTCCGGGCCTGAAGCGCGTGGCGCCGCGGCGCGGCGCGGGCGCCCTGGTTCCCGCCGCCCTGGCGGCGGCGGCCTGGCCGCCGGTGATCCTGACCCTGTTCATCTGGCCGCCCGAGAATTGGTGGTCGGGCGTGGATACGGACTGGCGGCTGGTGATGCTGGCCGTCGGACTGATCGCGGCGCCGGCGGGGCTTTGGCTGCTGCTCGACAGCCACGGCAAGACTGGGCGCCCGTCGACGCGACTGGGCGTGGTGTGCCGCTTCACCGTCTTCGGCGGCCTGCTGGCGGCGGCGATGCAGACGATCATGGCCGTGGTCATGGCGGGTCTGGCGGGCGCCGCTTCGCAGAGCCTGGTTCAGGGCCTGGGCGCGATCGAGACGGCCCTGCTGATCTATGGCGTCGGCGGCCTGCCGCTGGCGGTCATGATGGGCGTCAGCTACGCCCTGTGGGGCGGTCTGTGCGTGGCCTATCTGGGCTTTGTCCCGGCGCCCGTCGTCAAGAACCGCATGGGCGTCCTGGCCGAACGGGACGTTACGGGGATTTAACGTGAAGCGAAGCGGCCGTCCCGACTAAGCCTCGACCTCTTCACCAGAACAGGGGCGAGCATGAGGGATCAGGTCGAGACGGTTCAGCCGAAGCCGGTGGCGGCGGATCAGCGGGTCGTGACGCTGGACGTGCTGCGCGGCGCGGCGGTTCTCGGAATCCTAGCGGTCAATGCCGCCTTCTTCTCCTTGCCGCTGGAAGCTCTGGACATGGCGCCGGAGCAGTCGCCCTTTCCCGCCGTGCCGGGCGCGTCGGGCGTGGCGCAGTGGGTCGTCGACGTCTTCTTCACCCAGAAGTTCGTGACCCTGTTCTCCATGCTGTTCGGCGTGTCCATCTTCTTGGTCGGCGGCGAGCGCGGTGATGAGGCGAAGGGGCGCGTTCTACGCCGTCGCCTGATGTTCCTGGCGCTGTTCGGCCTGATTCATGGTGCGGCCTTCTGGTACGGCGACATCTTGCTGCTCTACGCCTGGTCGGGGCTGTTCGTGATGTTGATGCGATCCATGTCGGCCAAGTCGCTGATCTGGATCGGCGCGGGCGCCACAGTGTTTCTGGCGACCTTGCAGGCGGCCTTTGTGCTGGCCATGGTTCATTTCCCGGAGGTTATGGCCGGCCTGAACGAAAACGTATCCGACACCGCGGTCGCCGATGCGATCGCCGCCTATCAGAGCGGCTGGGCGGGGGCGATGCTGCAGAACCTGAAGGCCTGGGGTTTCGCAACGACTGCGAGCCTGTTGATGTATGTCTTCTCGATCGTGCCGTTGATGATGCTGGGGATGGGCCTGTTCAAGGCCGGCTTCTTCCACGGTCGGGTTCCGACGTGGATCTATCTGGCGCTGATCGCCGGCGGGGCGACGGTGCTGACTCTTCTGGGCGTGCTGCAATGGCGCGAGCTTCAGGTCGGGCCGGTTGCGGAGGGGACGGGCGGATGGGCCGCCGTGGCGGAGTCCTATCCGTTGATCATCACCCTGGCCTACGCTTCGGCGCTGATCCTGGCGACGACGCGGGGCGTGGGTTGGCTGCGCCAGGCGTTGGTGCCGGTGGGGCGGATGGCCTTCACCAACTATCTGACTCAGACCCTGATCATGACGACGATCTTCTACATGCCGTGGGGGCCGCGTCTGTTCGGTCAGGTCGACTATCCGATGCAGTGGGCCATCGTCGTCGGCGTCTGGGCGCTGCAGCTGATCTGGTCGCCGCTGTGGCTGTCGAAGTTCACCATGGGGCCGTTGGAGTGGCTGTGGCGGCGTCTGAGCTATGGACGCGGTCTGCCCCTGCGCCGTACGGCCTGAGCGGGAAGGGGCGGCGGCGAGTTGCGGCGACGGAACTGATGGCTTAATCGCCGCTTCATGACCGACGAAGCCTCCAACCGCCCCGAAGCTCGCGCGCCGCGCGGGTTCGCCGACCGTCGCGGCCGCGACCTGACCGCCGAGCGCCGCATCGTCGCGCGCGTGTCCGAGGTTTATGAGCGCTGGGGCTTCGAGGCGCTGGAGACTCCGGCGTTCGAATACGCTGACGCGCTGGGCAAGTTCCTGCCGGACGCCGACCGTCCGAACGAGGGCGTCTTCGCGCTTCAGGACGATGACGACCAATGGATGGCCCTGCGCTACGATCACACGGCGCCGCTGGCCCGTTTCGCCGCCCAGAGCTGGGAGACCCTGCCCAAGCCGTTCCGCCGCTACGCCTATGGGCCGGTGTGGCGCAATGAGAAGCCGGGGCCGGGCCGCTTCCGCGAGTTCTGGCAGTGCGACGCCGACACGGTCGGCTCCGACCGGCCCGAGGCCGACGCCGAGATCATCGCCATGGGCTGCGAGGGCCTGCGCGCCGCGGGTCTGGCGGCCGGGCAGGCGGTGATCCGCGTCTCCAACCGCAAGCTGTTCGACGGCCTGTTCGATGCGGGCGGGATCACCGATCCTGTGCAGCGGCTGACGGCTCTGCGCGCCGTGGACAAATACGACCGTCTGGGTGTCGAGGGCGTGCGCCTGCTGCTGGGCGAGGGCCGTCTGGACGAGTCCGGCGACTACACCAAGGGGGCGAACCTGCCCGCTTCGGTGATCGGGGCGATCGAGGCGTTTCTGGCTTCAGCCGAGACGCCGGGCCTCAGCCGCGCAGGCGTGCTGGACGCCGTGTCGGGCGCCGCCTTGGGCGCGGCGGGCGAAGAGGCGTTGAAGGAGCTGGCCGCCATCGACCGCGCCCTGAACGCCATGGGCGTGTCGCAGGACGACGTGCGCTTCGACCCGACCATCGTGCGCGGGCTGGAATACTACACCGGCGCGGTGTTCGAGGCCGAACTGCTGCTCGACACCAAGGACGAGAAGGGCCGCGTGGTGCGCTTCGGCTCGATCGGCGGCGGCGGGCGCTATGACGACCTGGTGTCGCGTTTCACCGGCCAGTCGACCCCGGCGACGGGTTTCTCGTTCGGCGTGTCGCGTCTGGCCTCGGCCCTGCGCGCGGCCGGTCGCGGCGCCGAGGATGAGACGCGCGGGCCGGTGGTGGCCATCGTCTTCTCCGAGGACGACATGCAGCACTATCTCGACGCCGTGTCCGAACTGCGCGCGGCGGGCATTCCGGCCGAGCTGTATCTGGGCCGGGCGGGCATGAAGGCGCAGATGAAATACGCCGACCGGCGCGGCGCCCCGGCCGCCGTCATCCTGGGCGGAGACGAGATCGCCGCCGGGCAGGTGACGATCAAGGATCTGGACGCCGGACGCGCCCGCGCCGCCGCTATCACGGACAACAACGCCTGGAAGGCCGAGCGTCCGGGGCAGCAGACCGTGGCCCGCGATCAACTGGTCGCGGTGGTCCGTTCCATTGTCGAATAAGTTTCGATAAAAACCATGACGAAGACGTGACTTATCAACGTTCAGTTACGAAAGACCCCTCTTTCGATAGAGGCTTGATTGACTTGACCCCCTCGATGGCGTCATTTGGTCTCACTCAAGAGGCGCAGCGCTCAGCCGCAGCGACATCTTGAAGGCGTTTCGGGGAGGAAACGTCCGCTCCTGAGAGAGCGAGAAGGCCCGCTGCGATTTATCCCCCGCAGCGGGCTTTTTCATGCCTGGAAGCCAAGAATTTTATCGAAGGATGTTCGATATAGGGCGGTTTTGGCATGGAGGAGCGTCGGGAGACGGCGCCATGAAAAAGGGCCGGAGCGTCGCCGCTCCGGCCCTCTTCGTTCAGCAGGCGCGGCGTCCTACCAGATGCGGACGCGCTCTTCCGGCGACAGGTAGTATTTGGTCCCCGGCTTGACGCCGAAGGCGTCGTACCAGGCGTCGATGTTGCGGACCGGACCGATCACGCGGAATTCGGCCGGGCTGTGCGGATCGGTGGCGATCTGATTGATCAGCGCGTCGTGACGGTATTTGGACTGCCAGACCTGGGCCCAGCCGTAGAAGAAGCGCTGGTCGCCGGTCGTGCCGTCGATCACCGGGGCGGGCTGGCCCTTCAATGACAGGTGATAGGCCTCCAGACCGACCGCCGTACCGGCGGCGTCGCCGATGTTCTCGCCCATGGTCAGGCCGCCCTGGACGGGGTGGCCGGGGACGGGTTCGAACTGGTCGTACTGGGCGCCCAGACGCTTGGTCAGGCTCTCGAAATTGGCCTTGTCCTGTTCCGTCCACCAGTTGCGAAGCACGCCGTCGCCGTCGGACTTGGAGCCCTGGTCGTCGAAGCCGTGGCCGATCTCGTGGCCGATGACGCCGCCGATGCCGCCGTAGTTGACGGCCGGGTCCGCGTCCGGGTCGAAGAAGGGCGGCTGCAGGATGGCGGCGGGGAAGACGATCTCGTTATTGGCCGAGTTGTAATAGGCGTTCACTGTCTGCGGCGTCATGCCCCACTCGTCCTTGTCGACCGGCTGGTCCAGGCGCGACAGGCGATAGTTCCACTGGAACTGGCCCATGCGCTGGCTGTTGCCGAACAGGTCGTCGGCCTGGATCTCGAGCGCCGAATAGTCGCGCCACTTGTTCGGATAGCCGATCTTGACGGTGAACTTCCGCAGCTTCTCCTGAGCGGCCGCCTTGGTCTCCACGCCCATCCAGGTCAGGTTGTCGATGCGGTGCGACAGGGCGGTGCGCAGGTTGGCGACCAGCTCTTCCATCTTGGCCTTGGATTCGGCCGGGAAGTATTCGGCGACATAGAGACGGCCCGCGGCCTCGCCCAGGGCGCCCTCGGCGAAGCTGATGGCGCGCTTTTCACGGCTGCGCTGTTCGGGCTGGCCGGCCAGGTCGCGCGAATGGAACGCCCATTGGGCGTCCGAGAAGCGTTGCGACAGCATGGGGGCGGCGTCGTCCGTGGTGTGGAAGGCCTGCCACGCCTGCAGGGTCGCCACCGGCGTCTCGGCGAAGATGGCGGCCATCTTCGGCATGGCCGTGTTCTGGCGCACGATCACGCGGTCGACCGCGCCCAGACCGGCGGCGTTGAAATAGCCGGCCCAGTCGAAGCCGGGCGCCTCGGCGGCCAGGGTCTGGATCGAATAGGGGTTGTAGGTCTTGTCGCGGTTGCGGTTCTCGATCGGGGTCCAGTGCGCCTCGGCGATCCGGTCTTCCAGGGCGACGATGGCGGCGGCCGAAGCGGCCGGGTCGGTCCAGCCGATGTTGGTCAGCGTCTGCTCGATATAGGCCTGATACTTCTGCTTTTTGTCGGCGAAGCGGGCGTCCAGATAGTAGTCGCGGTTGGGCATCCCCAGGCCCGACTGGCCCGTGGTCACGGCGTAACGTGTGGGGTTCTTCTGGTCGATGGTGACGCCGGTGCCGAAGAAGGAGCCGCCTGCGCGCCCCTGGGTCTGGCCCATGTAGGCGGCGATCTTCTCATGGCTGTCCGCGGCGCGGATGGCGGCCAGATAGGGGGCCAGCGGCTGGGCGTCCAACTGGTCGACGCGGGCCTGGTCGATGAAGGCGCGGTAGGCGTCGGCGATCTTCTGCTCGTCCGAACCGGCGGCCAGATCGGTGCGCGCGGCCAGACCCGTCACCAGCTTCTTCATGCGGTTGTCCGACAGTTCGCGCAGCAGGGCGAACGAGCCGTAGGAGGTGCGGTCCGACGGGATGGTCAGCTGGTCCAGCGCGGCGCCGTTGGCGTAGCGGAAGAAGCTGTCGCCCGGATCGACCGAGGTGTCGCGACCGGCCAGGTCGAAGCCCCAGGTTCCGTATCGGGGCGCGTCCGTGCCCTGCCAGCCGGAGGCGCCGCCCTGGGCGGCCGGAGTCTGGAACAGCTCGAAGACGGAGCAAGCCTCGTCGATGCAGGCGTGGTCGTGGCCGTCGTGGGCCAGGGCGGCGGCCGGCGCCAGAAGGGCGGCCGCAGCGACCCCCGCGAACAGTTTCTTCATTCTTGTTTCCTCATCTCGGACCCCCAAGGGGCGCGCTGCCCAAAGCCTAGAGGCAGGGGCGATCCTGCGGTCTTAAAAAATTTTAGCGCGCCGCGCGAGGGCGGACTGAATTCCCTCTTTTGGGCCTTTGACCGCCGTAATGATGCTGAAGCGAAATAGACTGAGGCATAAAGCCAAGCTTTGAGCCGGAGAGCTTTCCTGACCTTGCGGCATCAGTAGAACTCCTTAGTCGTGTTGAACTCCTAAGCGTGGTGCGGCAGAGTTTTCTGCCGCCTGTGACCCATTTTGGTCATTGTTCGGTGATGAAAGTTCACCACTTCCTCCTAGGAGCGTTCTCCCTTGTCCCAGGCTCGCGTCAGATCGACGGCGAGCCGCGATGAGGCGAACGCCGCACATAGATGAGTTTAGAGCCGCCGCCGATGCGTGAATCTTCCCAGTCCGCCCCTGCCGTCGCCGAAGCCGAAGTCCAGCCTCGGCTGAACCGCCGCCAGGCCGCCAAGGTGCGCACGCGTCAGAAGGTTCTGGACGCCGCCCGCACCCTCTTCGCCGAGCGCGGCTATGACGCCGCCACCATTCGCGACATCGCCAAGGGCGCCGGCATGTCGACTGGCGCGGTCTTCGCCAACTTCCAGGACAAGGCCGAGCTGTTCGAAGCCGTCTTCTCCGAAGAGATGGAAGGCCTGCTGCTCGACATCCGCACCGCCGCCGCCGAGGGCCGCGTCCTGGATCGCCTGTCGAACGGGCTGACGGCGGGCTATCACCGCTCGCTGGACCATCTGCCGCTGATGCAGGCCATGGTGGCGCGTTCGTGGTTCCAGCCGGAAGACGCCGATTTGCGCTCGCGCGCCTTCGTCCGTCCCCTGGTCGAGGCCGTGGCCGAGATTCTGCAGGCCGGCGTGCGTGAAGGCGAGCTGCGCCAGGATGTGGACCTGCCCATGTTGGCGCGCCTGATCTGGGACGTCTTCATCAACAACTTCCGCTTCGCCGCCTATGACAACTGGGGCATCGAAGAGCTGACGCCGCATATCCGCAAGCAGCTGGAGCTGATCCTGTCCAGCCAGCTGGCGCGCCAGTAAGGCTTAGCCAGAACTTGATTGAGGGCCGTACGCCGAACTGGCGTGCGGCCCTTTTTCCATGCGCGCATCGGATCGGCGCCCTGTCGCCCATTGAGCGCGGACGGGGCAGGGAAGGCGACCGGGCGAGGCAAGTGATCAGGACGTGGAAGCCGTCATCCTGCTCCTGAAAAGGGCGTCTTAAGGCCGAGTCTGGCCTTCTCCGCGCACCACATATTTGTAGGTGGTCAGTTGTTCCGCGCCGACCGGGCCGCGCGCGTGCAGCTTTGACGTCGAAATGCCGATCTCGCCGCCGAAGCCGAACTCGCCGCCGTCGGCGAACTGGGTCGAGGCGTTGATCAGGACGATGGCGCTGTCCACGCCCTCAGCGAAGCGCTCGGCGGCCTTCCCGTCGGTGGTGACGATGGCCTCTGTGTGGCCCGAGCCGTATGCGCGGATGTGTGCGATCGCCCCGTCCACGCCGTCCACCACGCGCACGGACAGGATGGGGGCCAGGTATTCGGTCGTCCAGTCGGTCTCGACCGCCTCGACCATGTTCGGAACCAGTGCGCGCGCTTCGGCGTCGCCGCGCAGTTCGCATCCGGCGGCCGCCAGGTCGGCGGCGACGGCGGGCAACAGGCGGCCCGCCGCCGCGCGGTCCACCAGCAGGGTTTCGGTCGCGCCGCAGACGGAAACGCGGCGCATCTTGGCGTTCAGGGTCACGCGGCGGGCGACATCGAGGTCTGCGGCGGCGTCCAGATAGGTGTGGCACAGGCCTTCCAGATGGCCCAGCACCGGCGCCTTCGCCTCGGCCTGAATACGGGCGACCAGACTCTTGCCGCCGCGCGGGATGATCAGGTCGACGGCGCCGTTCAGGCCCGACAGGATGGCGCCGACAGCCTCGCGGTCGGGGACAGGGACCAGCTGGGCGGCGTCGGCGGGCAGGCCCGCCTCGCTTACGGCGCGAGCGACGGCGGCGGCGATGGCGCGCGACGTATCCAGACAGTCAGAGCCGCAGCGCAGGATCGCGGCGTTTCCGGACCGAATGCACAGGGCGGCGGCGTCGGCGGTGACGTTGGGGCGGCTCTCATAGATGACGGCCAGTACGCCGATCGGGGTGCGGACGCGGGCGATGTCCAGACCGTTGGCCGGGGTCCAGCGCGCCATTTCGACGCCGACGGGATCGGGCTGGGCGGCGATGGTCTCGACCGCGACGGCCATGCTCTCGACGCGGGCGGGGCTCAGGGCCAGGCGGTCGATCAGGGCCTCGGACATGCCGCCGTCGCGGGCGCGGGCCATATCGCGGGCGTTGGCGGCCAGGATGTCGGCCTCGGCGGCGCGCAAGGCTGTGGCGAGCCGGTGAAGCGCCTCGGTGCGGGCGTCGGGCGTCGTGGCGCGCAAGGCGTCGGCGGCGGCGCGGGCGCGGCGGCCCATGTCCAGCATGGCGGCGTCGAGGTCGCTCATCGGTCCTCCAGAACCAGATCGTCGCGGTGAATGACGACCGAGGGGCCGCGATAGCCCAGCAGGCTTTCGATCGCGTCGGAATGACGGCCGCGGATCAGGGCGATCTCCTCGGCGGCGTAGGACGCCAGACCGACGCCCAGTCGCGCGCCGTCAGGCCCCGTCAGGCGTACGCTGTCGCCCTTGCCGAAATCGCCGCTGACGGCGACGACGCCGGAGGGCAGCAGGCTCTTTCCGGCCTGGAGAGCGGCGACGGCTCCGGCGTCCAGCGTGAGGGCGCCGCCGGGCGCCACGCTGCCCGCGATCCACTGCTTCCACGCCGCCAGGGGAGTGGCGGGGGCCAGGATCAGGCTCGCGCGGGCGCCGTCCAGCACCGCCCTCAACGGATGGTCGGTCAGGCCCGAGGCGATGACGGTGGCGCATCCGGCCGAGGCGGCGATCTGGGCCGCCGCCAGCTTGGTCGCCATGCCGCCTGTGCCGACCCCGGCCTGGGCGTTGGCGCCCGACGCCATCGACAGCACCTCGGGCGTCAAACGTTCGACCAGCGGCAGGTGTCGGGCGTGCGGGTCGCGACGCGGGTCGGCGGTATAGAGGCCGTCCACATCGGACAGCAGGATCAGCAGATCGGCTCGGCCGAGTTGGGCCGCGCGGGCGGCCAGTCGGTCGTTGTCGCCATAGCGGATCTCTTCGGTGGCGACGGTGTCGTTTTCGTTGACCACAGGGATGACGCTGTGGGCCAGCAGGGCCTCCAGCGTGGCGCGGCCGTTGAGCCAGCGGCGCCGCCGTTCGGTGTCGTCGCGGGTCAGCAGCACCTGGCCCGCCATCAGGCCGTGGGGCGCCAGGGCCTCTTCCCAGGCGTGCATCAGCAGGGATTGACCCACGGCGGCGGCGGCCTGTTTGTCCTGAAGGCGGCTGGTCGAGAGGTTCAGGCGTCCGCGTCCCAACGCGACGGCGCCGGAGGAGACGACGATCACCTCGCGGCCCTGGCGGCGCAATTCGGCGATGTCGGCGGCCAGGCTGGCCAGCCAGTCGGCGGCGACGGCGCGCCGCGCGGCGTCGAACAGCAGGGAGGAGCCGATCTTGATCACCACCCGGCGCGCCTGGGCCAGGGCGGCGGCAGGCGAGGCGGCGGCCTGAAAGGCTGCGGGGAGGGGCGCTAAGGAGGTCACACAGCCTCCCTATCGCAAGATCGTCGCTTAAGCCAAGCAGTGGGCGACGATTATTCATATGAGTGCTGGTTTGTTGATATTTGAATGAAGAATATTCTGTTTGTGCGGCGGCTTGGCGGAAAACCGCCAAAGAAAACGCCCGGCGGGCGAACCTGCCGGGCGTCCTAGTTTCAGCTTGAGGCTGAAGTTCAGGCTTCGGGATCGGGAGCCTGTTCCCAACCGCCCGCCAGAGCCTTGAACAGGCCGATCTGGTAGGTGGTGACCTGGGCTTCCGAAGCGGCCAGGGCGGCGTCGGCGCCGGCCAGGGTGCGCTCGGAATCGAGCACCGTCAGGAAGCTGTCGGCGCCCGCGTCGAAACGCAGACGCGACAGGCGGGCGGCGGTGGCCGCCTGATCCCGCGCGGTGCGCAGGGCCGTGCGGCGGTCCAGTTCGTTGGCGTAGGCGCTGAGCGCCGTCTCGGTCTCCTGCAGCGCCGTCAGCACGGTCTGGTCGAAGGTCGCCAGGGCCGCGTCCGACTGGGCGCCGGCCTGCTTGATCCGGGCCCGGGCCGCCCAGACGTTGGGGAAGGACCAGGAGATCAGCGGGCCGACGCTGAAGCGGAAGTTGGCGTCCTCGCCCAGGTCCGAGGCGTCGAGCGCCGTCGAGCCCAGCGACCCGCCCAGGCGGATGCTGGGATAGAGGCCGGCGGTGGCGACGTTGACGCGGGCGGCGGCGGCCGACAGGCGGGCCTCCGCCTGACGCACGTCGGGACGGCGGGCCAGAAGCGCGGCGCCGTCGCCGACCGGAATCGGCTGCGACAGCTGCGGCGGGGACTGGCAGGCGCGAGCCGCCTCGCTGGCCTCGGCCGGGGTGCGGCCGGTCAGGGTGGCCAGGCGGAACAGGGCGCCGTCGCGCGACGCCCGCAGGGGCGGCAGGCTGGCGCGGGTCTGTTCCAGGGCGGCGCGGGCGCGGGCGACGTCTAGGCCGTTGCCGGCGCCCCCGTCCAGCAGGCGCTGGGTCAGGTCGACCGTTTTGGCCTGCAGGTCGATGGTCCGTTCGGCCACGGCGATCTGGGCGTTGGCCGAGCAGGTGTCGGCGTAGGCCCGGGCCGTTTCGGCCGCGACCGTCACCCGCACGACCTCCAGGGCGGCGGCGGCGGCGGCCACGTCGCCCCGCGCGGCGCGGATGGAGGACTCCACCCGGCCGAACAGGTCGATCTCATAGGCCACGTCCAGGCCGACGTCATAGGTGTCGACCTCCGGCAGCTTGGCGCCGCCCGCCGTCGGCGCGGTGTCGGTCGAGGCCCGGCTGCGGTTGTAGCCGGCCGAGGCGGTGGTGGTGGGGAACCGGCCCGAGCGGGCTTCGGACAGCGAGGCCCGGACGGCGCGCAGATTGGCCGCGGCCGCCTCCAGCTCGTTGTTTTCGGTCAGGGCCTGCTGGATCAGGCCGTCGAGGGTCGGATCCTGATACAGCCGCCACCAGTCGTCGCGGGCCGCCTCGGTCGAAACCGAGGCGGATTGCGAGCCGACGAAGGCGCCCTGGCCTTCGGCCGGGATCGTGGGGAGCGGCGCCTTGGGGCCCACCGCGCAAGCGGCGAGCAGGGCCGCCGACCCCGCGGCGGTCAGCAGAGTGCGGAGTTTGCCGTTCATTTTACGCATCTCCCTGGCGCGGAGCGGCGGGAGCCGGTTCCGGGCCGTCGGGGTCAAAGGGGTCGTGCGGCGGAGCGCCGAAGCTGGTCGGGAGCTCGCGCTCCTTGCCCGGCGCCTTAGGCAGCTTGCCCGCCATCCAGCGACAGATGACATAGAAGACCGGGGTGAAGATCAGACCGAAGAAGGTCACCCCCAGCATCCCATAGACCACCGCGATGCCCAGGGCGTTCTGCATCTCCGAGCCGGGGCCCGTGGCGATGGCCAGGGGCAGCACGCCGAAGATGAAGGCGAACGAGGTCATCAGGATCGGGCGCAGACGCTGGCGCGCAGCCTGGATGGCGGCGTCCCAACGGTTCAGGCCCTCTTCGTCTTCGGCCTGCTTGGCGAACTCCACGATCAGGATGGCGTTCTTGGCCGCCAGCGCGATCAGGACCACCAGGCCGACCTGGGTCAGGATGTTGTTGTCCAGACCATGCAGGTTCACCCCGAGAATGGCCGCCAGGATACACATCGGCACGATCATGATGACCGCCAGCGGCAGGGTGAAGGCCTCATACTGAGCGGCCAGCACCAGGAAGACGAACACCACCGCCATGATGAAGATGATGGTCGCGCCGCCCGCCGCCTGCTTCTCCTGCAGGGCGATTTCGGTCCACTCGTAGCTGAAGCCATCCGGCAGCGTCTTGGCCGCCAGCTCTTCCATCGTGGCGATGGCGTCGCCGGTCGACACGCCGGGCGCCGCTTCACCCTGCAGTTCCGAAGCCGGGAACAGGTTGTAGCGGACCACGCGCGCCGGGCCGGAATCGTCGGCCAGGGTCGCCACCGAACCGATCGGCACCATCCCGCCCGAGGCCGAACGGACCTTCAGGTTGGCGATGTCGGCCAACTCGTCGCGATAGGCGGGCTCGGCCTGGGCGGTCACGCGGAAGGTGCGGCCCAGGAAGTTGAAGTCGTTGACGTAGGTCGAGCCGAGGTAGGTGCCCAGGGTGCTGAACACGGTCGAGGGCTGGACCCCCATCAGCAGGGCCTTGTCGCGGTCGACATTGGCGGCGATGCGCGGCGAGCCGGTGTTGTAGAGGCTGAACACCTGCTGCACCTGCTCCGGCGCCTGGGCGGCCGCGCCCATCATGGCGAAGGTCGCGCCTTCCAGAGCCTGGAAGCCGGCGCCGGAACGGTCCTGGATCATCATCTTGAAGCCCGAGCCGGTGCCCATGCCCTGAACAGGCGGGGGCGACAGCATGAAGATGCTGGCTTCCTCGATGACGCCGGTCGCCCCGCTGAGCGCGCCGGCCAGGGCCGAGGCTTCCAGTTCGGGCGTGGTCCGCTCATCATAGTCCTTCAGCTTGATGAACATGGTGGCGGCGTTGGACGACAGCGAGAAGCTGGAGCCGTCCAGGCCGGCGAAGGCGGTGACTTCCTGAACGCCATCGGCCTTCTGGACGATCTCGACAGCCTTGGTCATGGCGGCTTTGGTGCGTTCCAGCGAGGCGCCCGGCGGAAGCTGGACGACGCCGATCAGCACGCCCTGGTCCTGCGCCGGAATGAAGCCGGTGGGCGTATCGGCCATGCGCCAGCCCGTCAGCGCCAGCAGGGCGGCGTAGATGACGAGCATGACCGTGACCATGCGGATCAGGCGGGCGGTCAGACGGCCGTAACGGTCCGACACCCAGTCGAAGCCTTCGTTGAACTTGGCTCCGGCCCAGCCGAGGTAATACATCACCGTGCCGATCAGGCCCGGCTTGCGGTGCTGGTCGTGATCCTTGTGCGGCTTGAGCAGCAGGGCCGAAAGGGCCGGGGACAGGGTCAGCGACACCAGCAGCGAAATCAGCGTCGCCGAGGCGATGGTGACGGCGAACTGGCGGAAGAAGATGCCGGGGATGCCGGGCACGAAGGCGGTCGGCACGAACACCGAGGTCAGCACCAGGGAGATGGCGATCAGGGCGCCCGACACTTCCTGCATCGACCGATAGGCCGCTTCCTTGGGGGTCAGGCCCTCGCGGATGTAACGCTCGACGTTCTCGACCACGATGATGGCGTCGTCGACGACGATGCCGACGGCCAGAACCAGGGCGAACAGCGACAGGGAGTTGATCGAATAGCCCAGGGCCAGCTGCACCGCGAAGGTGCCGACGAGGGCGACCGGGATGGCCAGGATCGGGATGATGGCCGCGCGCCAGGTCTGCAGGAAGACCAGGATGACGATCATCACCAGGAAGACGGCTTCGATCAGCACGTCCTCCACGGCCGAAACCGAGGCGGCGACGTATTCCGTCGGGTTATAGGGGATGGCGTATTTCACGCCCGGCGGGAAGTCGGCCTTGATGGCGTCCAGTTCGGCGATGACCGCATTGGCCGTCGACAGGGCGTTTGAACCGGGTTGCTGGATGACGGCGACGCCGACGCCGCGCTGGCCGTTGAAGTAGCCCTCGACGCCGTAGATTTCCGAGCCGAGTTGGATGCGGGCGATGTCGCTGACGCGGGTCACGCGCCCTTGAGCGTCGGTCTTGAGTACGACCTTGCCGAACTCTTCCGGGGCCGACAGACGACCCTCGACCTGAACCGGCAGCTCGAAGGCGGCGGCGTTGGTCGGGAAGGGGGGCTGGCCGATCGAGCCGCCGGCGGCCTGGACGTTCTGGGCCTGCAGGGCGGCGACGATCTCGGGCGCGGTCAGGTCGCGCGCGGCCGCCTTGGCCGGGTCGATCCAGATGCGCATGGAGTAGTTGCCGCCGCCGAAGACCTGGACGCCGCCGACGCCGTTGATCCGCAGCAGGCGGTCGCGGATCGTCGACTGAGCCATGTTGCCCAGGTAGTCGCTGTCGATGCCGGGATCGTCGGACGTCAGCGAGGCCAGCATCAGGAAGCCCGAGGACTCCTTGTTGACGACCACGCCGACCTGACGGACCTGCGCCGGAAGGCGCGGCTCGGCCAGGGCGACCCGGTTCTGCACCAGCACCTGGGCGGTATCGAGATCGGTGCCCGGCTGGAAGGTCACGGTCACGGAGACCCGGCCGTCCGAGGTGGACGACGAGGTCATGTAGAGCATGTTCTCGACGCCGTTGATCTCCTGCTCCAGCGGCGCGGCGACCGTTTCGGAGAGGGTTTCAGCCGAGGCGCCGGCGTAGGAGGCGGTCACGCTGATCGTCGGCGGCGCGATGTCGGGATACTGCGCCAGCGGCAGCATCGGCATGGCGAAGGCGCCGATCAGGGTGATTAAGACCGAGATCACGATCGCGAAGATCGGTCGGTCGATGAAGAAGCGGGATATGTTCATGAATCAGGTTCCGGCTCGTGAGCCCCCTCCTCAGCCGGCGCTGGCGACGAAGGTGGCGGACGAAGCGACCGGCGCCGTGGTCACGGGCGCGTCGGTCTTGGTTTGCTCGGCCTTGATGGTTCCGTTCTGGGCGGTGACTTTCTGGCCCGGACGGGCGCGCTGAAGGCCGTTGATGATGACCCGGTCGTCCGGCGTCAGGCCCGTGCGCACGACGCGCAGACCGTTGGCCAAGGGGCCCAGCTGGACCGGCTTGGCGCCGACCGTGCCGTCCTTGGCGACGACATAGACCACCTTGCGCGGGCCATCGGTGACGACGGCGGAATCCGGCACCAGCATGGCCGCATAGCCGCCCGAGCCCGCCAGTTGGGCGTGACCGAACATGCCGGGCTTCAGGAAGCCGTCGGCGTTCTGCACCACGGCGCGCAGGCGGATGGTGCCCGAGGAAGCGTCGATGGCGTTGTCGGTGAAGTCCAGCGTACCGGTGCGGTCATAGCTGGTCTCGTCCTGCAGGCGGATGCGGATCGGGGCCGAACCGTTGCGGGCGTCGCGCTGATACTTCAACGCCAGGGCTTCGGAGCCGTCAAAGACGAAGTAGATCGGCGAGGACGAGACGATGGTCGTCAGTACGTCGCCGGCCGACGAACCGCCGCCGATCAGGTTGCCCGGATCGACCCGGCGGTCGGACACGCGGCCCGAGATCGGGGCGGTGACGCGGGTGAACTCGACGTCCAGCTGACGGGCGCGAATGGCGGCGTTGGCGGCGGCCACGGCGGCCTCAGCGGTCTGGACGGCGCCGCGCTTGGAGTCGACCTCGGCCTGAGACACGGCCTGCGAGGCCAGCAGGCCCTCAGCGCGGGTCAGTTCCGTGCGGGCCAGCGTCAGTTGCGCCTGACCCTGGGCCAGTTGGGCGCGAGCCGAGGCCAGGGCGGCCTGGGCCGGACGCGGGTCCAGGGTGAACAGGGGTTGGCCCTGGCGTACGAAGTCGCCGTCCTTGAAGTGGACCGACTGGATGTAGCCGCCGACGCGCGCGCGCACATCGACCGAACGGGGCGCCTCGAAGCGACCCGTGAATTCGTCCCAATCGACGACCTGTTGCGACAGGGGCGCCGCTACCGTGACGGGCGGCGCGCCCTGGGCGGGCGCTTCCTGTCCCTTGGAACAGCCATAGAGGGCGGCCGCCATCAAAGCGGACGCGGCCGCGATCTTAACCGTGCGCATCGGCGCAATCTCCTTGGGAGTAACGTGATCTGGGAGACTGTCGCTCTGGATGCGTCCAGTCAACACTGGCTGACTTAAAGACGACGAAAGCCGCGCTTGTCAACGCCTGATGACAAGGCCATATAGCGCGTAAGGTTTATTGGAGTGCGACCAATTGGTCCTGTGCGACGTCCCCCGCCCGCGTAACGCCAACGCCACCCGCCAGGCTATTCTGGAGGCGGCGCGCGAACGCTTTTGCGCGGAAAGCTATGATGATGTCGGCATGCGCGACGTGGCGCGCGACGTCGGCGTCGATGCGGCGCTGATCAGCCGCTACTTCGGGTCGAAGGAAGATCTGTTCCTGTCCGTGCTGGACAGTTGCAAGAACGGACGCGACCTGATGGAGGGCGACCGCGCCGATTTCGGTCAGCGTCTGGCCACGGAAGTCGTCTTTGGCGAGGCGGCCCGTTGTGACGCCGATCCGACCGGCGAGAAGATGCGCGGCCTGTTGATCCTGTTGCGCTCGATCGGTTCGACCAAGGCGATGGACGTGGTGCAGCGCACGGCGAACAACCGCTTCTTCGATCCCCTGACCCAGTGGATCGGCGGCGAGGACGCGGCCGTGCGGGCGCGTCTGGCGTCCGGCCTGATCATGGGCATGGCCATCGGCCGTGAACTGTCGGACGGCTTTTCGGCTCTGACGGACGAACAGCGGGGCCGCCTGCGCGACCGTATGGCCAAGGCGCTTCAGGGCCTGATCGACGGCTGAATTGAAAAGAGGCGGACCGCGGCCCGCCTCTCGTCTCTGTCTTATGGCAACCCCGTCTAGGCCCAGTGCATCGGCACATGGCGCGCCGCCGCCCAGTGGATGGCGCGGATGGCGTCGACGATGGCGCGGGTGGCCGACACCGTGCCCAGCGGCCCGCCCAGATCGGCGGTGACGGCGCCCGAGGCCAGGACGGCGGCGACCGCCGCCTCGATGGAATCGGCCTCATCCTCCAGATCGAAGCTGTGGCGCAGCATCATGGCCGCCGACAGCACCATGCCGACCGGATTGGCCAGATCCTGTCCGGCGATGTCGGGCGCCGAGCCGTGGATCGGCTCGAACAGGCCCGGCCCGTCGGCGCCCAGAGAGGCCGAGGGCAGCAGGCCGATGGAGCCGCCCAGCACCGAGATTTCATCCGACAGGATGTCGCCGAACATGTTCTCGGTCAGGATGACGTCATAGTCGCGCGGCTTGCGGATCAGGTGCATGGCCATGGAGTCGACCAGGGCGTGCTCCAGGGTGATCTGCGGATATTCCTCGGCGTGGATGCGGGTCACGACCTCGCGCCACAGGCGGCTGGTCTCCATGACGTTGGCCTTGTCGACCGAAGTGACCTTGCCGCGGCGCTGTTCGGCGGCCTGGAAGGCGGCGCGGGCGACGCGCTCGATCTCCTCGACCGTATAGACGCACAGGTCGGACGCCTGGGTTTCGGTGCGGGTGCGCTCGCCGAAATAGACGCCGCTGGTCAGTTCGCGGAAGACGATCAGATCGACGCCCTCGACGATCTCCTTCTTCAGCGGCGAGCGGTGGGCCAGCACCGGCGAGACCTGCAACGGGCGCAGGTTGGCGTACAGGCCCATGGCCTTGCGGATGGCCAGCAGGCCCTGTTCCGGCCGCACCGGGGCGCCGTCCCACTTGGGCCCGCCGACCGCGCCCAGCAGCACGGCGTCGGAGGCCAGACAGGCGGCTTTCGTCTCTTCCGGCAGGGACTCGCCTGTGGCGTCGATGGCGGCGCCGCCGATCAGGTGCTCGGTGAAGTTGAAGCGGTGCCCGTAGATGTCGCCGATGCAGGTCAACACCCGCTGGGCGGCCAGGGCGACTTCGGGACCGACCCCGTCGCCAGGCAGGACCGCGATGTCGAAGGTGCGGGCGACGGGCGTTTCATGGGCGGTCATCAGGCGGTCTCCGGCTGAAAGGCGTCGTTTCTCAGGCGTTCAAAGGTGGTGACGTAGGGCAGTCTCGACTGAAGCCAGCCGAGGGCGTCGACCCCGTCCAGCAGGCACTGGCGGGCGAAGGACTCGACCTTGAACGGCACGGCCGGGGCGTTGCCGCGCCGGATCTCATTGGCGTCCAGATCAATCGTCACCGGCTGTTCCGGATGGGCGGCGAGGTCGTCCCAGGTCGCCTGATCGACGACGATGGGCAGGAAGCCGTTCTTCAGGGCGTTGGAGGTGAAGATGTCGGCGATCTCGGTCGAGATCACCGCCCGAAAGCCGTAGTCCAGCAGGGCCCACGGCGCGTGTTCGCGCGATGAGCCGCAGGCGAAGTTCGGCCCCGCCAGCAGGATGCGCTGTTCGGTCGGGTCGATGCGGTTCAACACGGCCTCGGGCTTGGGCGAACCGTCGGCCTCATAGCGCCAGTCGTGGAAGGCGTGGGCGCCCAGACCCTCGCGCGTCGTGGTGGTCAGGAAACGCGCGGGGATGATCTGGTCGGTGTCGATGTTGGCCTGACTCAGGGTCAGGGTCTTCGACGTCAGGGTCTTGAAGGGCTCAGACATTTTGGGTCTCCCCTATCGCCTCGCGCGCGGCGCTCGACTGCTTGAGGGGAGCCGTCCCCGACAGATAGACGCGTGGGTCGGTCAACACCCCGGCGACGGCGCTGGCGGCGGCGGTGGCGGGGCTGGCCAGTATGGTGCGGGCGCCCTTGCCCTGACGGCCCTCGAAATTGCGGTTCGAGGTCGAGACGGCCAACTGGCCCGGCGCGACGAAATCCCCGTTCATGGCGATGCACATGGAGCAGCCAGGGATGCGCCATTCGGCGCCCGCCTCGGTGAAGACCCGATCCAGACCTTCGGCCTCGGCGTCGCGGCGGACGGCTTCCGAGCCGGGGACGACCAGCATCCGCACGCCCGGCTGGACCTTGCGGCCGCGCAGGACGTCGGCGGCGGCGCGCAGGTCGGGCAGGCGGCCGTTGGTGCAACTGCCGATGAAGACGACGTCGACCTTGTGGCCGGTGGTCGCCTCGCCCGCGGTGAAGCCCATGTAGTCGATGGCCTTCTGGTCGGAGGCCGAGCGCGGTTGCGGCACGGGCGCGCCGACGGGTGCGCCGGCGTCCGGCGTCGTGCCCCAGGTGGCCATCGGGCGGATGGCGCCGCCGTCCAGCACGACCTCCTTGTCGAAGACCGCGCCGGGGTCGGTGGCCAGGCTCAGCCAGTCGGCGGCTGCGGCCTCATAGTCGGCGGGGACGTGGCGACGGCCGCGCAGCCAGTCCACAGTGGTCTGGTCGGGGGCGATCATGCCCGCCCGCGCGCCCGCCTCGATGGACATGTTGCACAGGGTCATGCGCCCTTCCATGTCCAGCGCGCGCACGGCCTCGCCCGCATATTCGATGACGTAGCCGGTGCCGCCGCCGAAGCCGATGGCGGCGATGACGGCCAGCGCCACATCCTTGCCGGAGACGCCGGGACGCAAGCGTCCGTCGACCGTCACCCGCATGGCCTTGGCCCGGCGCTGCAGCAGGCACTGGGTCGCCAGCACATGGCCGACTTCCGAGGTGCCGATGCCGAAGGCCAGCGCCCCGAAGGCGCCGTGGGTGGCCGTGTGGCTGTCGCCGCAGACGACGGTCATGCCCGGCTGGGTCAGGCCCAGCTCCGGCCCCATGACGTGGACGACGCCGCGCTGATCCGAGCCCCAGCCCGCCAGTTCGACGTTATGTCGGGCGCAGTTGGCCTCCAGGGTCTCGACCTGGTTGCGCGCCTGTTCTGTGACATAGGGGCGTTGCCCATCCGGCCCGGCGGGCAGGGTGGGGGTCGAGTGGTCCAGGGTGGCGAAGGTGCGGTCGGGGCGGCGGACCTTCAGCCCGCGCGCCTCGATTTCGGAGAAGGCCTGGGGCGAGGTGACTTCGTGGACCAGATGCAGGTCCACATACATGACGCCCGGAGTCTCGGCGGTTTCCGGCACGACGACGTGCCGGTCCCAGACCTTCTGATACAGGGTTTTAGGCTGGCTCATGCGCGCGCTCCCTGGTTGGGGCGGCGGCCGCTTCGCCGATGGGCTCCAGCCAGCCGAAGCGGTCGGGCGTCGTGCCGTCGAACAGGCCGCGGAAGGCCTTGTTGACCGCCTTCGTCACCGGGCCGGGGCCGCCTGCGCGGGTCATGATGCCGTCGATGGAGCGGACGGGGGTGATCTCGGCCGCCGTGCCGGTCATGAAGACCTCGTCGGCGACATAGAGGGCTTCGCGCGGCAGCACCTGTTCGCGCGCCTCATAGCCCAGGCCGCGCGCCAGCTTCATCACGCTGTCGCGGGTGATGCCCTGCAGGATGGAGGCGGCGGCGGGCGGGGTCATCAGCACCCCGTCCTTGACGATGAACAGGTTCTCGCCCGCGCCCTCGGACAGCAGGCCGTCGGCGCCCAGGGCGATGCCTTCGCCGAAGCCGCGCACGCGGGCCTCGCGCCCGATCAGATAGGAGGACAGATAGTTGCCGCCCGCCTTGGCTCCCGCCGGGACGGTGTTCGGCGCCACGCGGTTCCAGCTGGAGATGCAGGCGTCGACGCCCTTCTCCAGCGCTTCTTCGCCCAGATAGGCGCCCCAGGCGAAGGCCGAGATCATCACATCGCTGCGGATCGCCTCGGCCGAGGGGCTGACGCCCATGCCGCACTCGCCCAGGAAGGCCAGCGGCCGCAGATAGGCCGAACGCAGACCCTCGGCGCGCACCACCTCCTTGCAGGCCTGAACCAGTTCGCCCTCATTATAAGGCATGGGGAAGTGGTAGATGCGCGCGCTGTCGAACAGGCGACGGATGTGGTCGGTTAGGCGGAAGCCGCACGGACCGTTGGGGGTGTCATAGACGCGGATGCCCTCGAACACCGAGGTGCCGTAGTGCAGGGCGTGGCTCATGACATGAACCGTGGCGTTCTCCCACGCCGTCAGTTCGCCGTTGATCCAGATGTTCTTAGCCAGCGGTTGCATAGGTCGTATCCTGTGGTGCGGAGGCCGTGACGGCCGCGATGATGGCGGTCAGTTCCGCGTCATTGATTTCGCCGATCTGGTCGGCGCGTTGCTTGAAGCCGGCGAAGACGTCGGCCAGGCGCTGGCCTTCCAGCACATGGCCCAGAGCCTCGGCCCGCTTGCCGACCGCGTGGCGGCCGGAATGTTTGCCCAGCACGAAGTAGCTGCCCTCGAAACCGACGTCCTCGGGACGCATGATCTCGTAGGTGCGGGCGTCGGCCATCATGCCGTGCTGGTGGATCCCGGCCTCGTGGGCGAAGGCGTTCAGGCCGACGATGGCCTTGTTGCGGGCGATGACCGTCTCGGTCACTTCGCGCAGGGTCTCGGAGGCGCGCACTAGATGGCGGCTCTCGGCGGCGACGGTCGCCCCATAGCGGTCCGCGCGGGTGCGCAGGGCCATGATGACTTCTTCGATCGAGGCGTTGCCCGCCCGTTCGCCGATGCCGTTGATGGCGCCCTCGATCTGGCGCGCCCCGCCCTCGACCGCGGCCAGGGAGTTGGCCACGGCCAGACCCAGGTCGTTGTGGCAGTGCGAGGAGAAGATGATGTCCGCGTGGCGCGGGCGGATAATCCCGTCCAGATAGGCGAACCTCTGGCGCGCCTCTTCCGGCGTGGCGTAGCCGACGGTGTCGGGCACGTTCAGCGTCTGGGCGCCGGCATCGGCGGCGGCCGTCAGCGCCTCGGCCAGGAACTCGGGTTCCGTGCGGAAGGCGTCCTCTGCCGAGAACTCCACGTCGTCGAACATCGAGGCGGCGTATTCCACCGTGCGCGAAATCGTGGCCAGCACCTCGTTGGTGCTCATGCGCAGCTTGGCCGAGCGGTGAATCGGGCTGGTGGCCAGGAAGACGTGGCAGCGACGATGCGATTTCGGCGCCGGAGCCAGGGCGCGGAAGGAGGCGTCGATGTCCTTCTCGTTGGCGCGCGACAGGGAGGCGAAGACCGGGCCCTCGATCTCGCCCGCCACACGGCGGATGCATTCCTCGTCGCCCGGCGAGGCGGCGGCGAAGCCCGCCTCGATCACGTCCACGCCCAGGTCGCGCAGAACATTGGCCATCTTCAGCTTGGCCTCGGCCGACATGGAGAAGCCGGGGGCCTGTTCGCCGTCGCGCAGGGTGGTGTCGAAGATGATGACGCGGTTGGGGTCGGACGCCGCAATCTGGGCGGTTTTGGATACGCGTTCTACTCGGGACATTACGCCGCCTCGGACTGGAAGGTTTGGGCCTGGATGCGCGCGACGCCGATCAGGCGGTCGATCTGGCGGCCCAGGTTGTCGATGGAGCGGGCGGCGTCACGCCCGCGAACGGTCAGGGCGATGCGGCGCATCGCGCCTTCATCGGCCATGCTCATGCCGTCGATGTGGAAGCCGCGGCGCTCCACCAGGCCGATGAGACGCTGAAGCGAGCCGTCGGCTCGGTCGATCTGGATGTGAATGGTGTCGCTCATGATCATGCGCCTTCCATCATTTCAGCGTTGCTCTTGCCCGGCGGCACCAGCGGCCAGACGTTTTCCTTGGGGTCGATGACGACGTGGGCCAGACAGGCGCCTTCGGCGGCCAGCAGGCGGGCCAGACCGGCCTCGACCTGATCGCGGCGGTCGATGCGGAAGGCCTCGACGCCGAAGGCCTCGGCCACCTTCACGAAGTCCGGATTGTCGGACAGGTCGATCTCGGAATAGTTCTCTTCGAAGAACAGCTCCTGCCACTGGCGCACCAGGCCCAGGGAAGAGTTGTCCAGCAGGACGATCTTCAGCGGCACGCCGTAGCGGCGCAGGGTCGCCAGCTCCTGAACGTTCATCATGAAGCCGCCGTCGCCGGCGATGGTGATGACGACTGCATCGGGATCGGCCAGCTGGGCGCCCAGACCGGCAGGCAGGCCGAAGCCCATGGCGCCCAGGCCGCCCGATGTGATGTGGGCTTCGGGCCGGGCGAAGCGGCAGTGCTGGGCGGCCCACATCTGATGCTGGCCGACGTCGCAGGCGGCGACGAAGCGGTCGCCCGCCATTTCGGACAGCTGCTTCAGCAGGGCCGGGGCGTAGACGCCTTCGCCCGGCGCGTCATAGCGGGCGGCGTGACGCTCGGCCGCCGAGGCGCAGCGGATGACCCACGGGTCGATCGCCAGCGGCGCCGCCGACATGCGCGCGGTCAGGGCCTCGATAGCCGGACGGATCTCGCCGCCGACGGCGACGTGGGTCTCGCGCAGCTTGCCGATCTCCGAGGCGTCGACGTCGAAGTGGACGACGCGGGCATGAGGGGCGAACTCGGCCAGCTTGCCGGTGGCCCGGTCGTCGAAGCGGGCTCCCATGACGATCAGCAGGTCGGACGCCTGAACCGCCTCATTGGCCGCGCGGGCGCCGTGCATCCCCAGCATGCCCAGGAAGCCGGGCGCGTCCGTCGGCACCGTGCCCAGGGCGTTCAGGGTGGCGACGGCGGGAATGCCGGTGGTCTCGGCGAAGGCGCGCAGGGCCTCGGTCGCACGACCGATCTTCACCCCGCCGCCGATGTAGATCAGCGGGCGCTCAGACGTGCGGATGAAACGCTCGGCCTCGGCGATGGCGTCGGCGTCGGCGGCGGTCGTCTCATTGGGAATGTTGAAGCCGAACGGGGCGACGGTTTCGGCGAACTGGACGTCCTTGGGCAGGTCGACCAGCACCGGGCCGGGGCGGCCCGAGGCGGCGATGTGGAAGGCCTGTTCGATGGCGGCCGGAATCTCGGCGGCGTCACGGACCAGGATGGAGTGTTTCACGATCGGCAGGGTGACGCCCAGGATGTCGATCTCCTGAAAGGCGTCGGTGCCCATGACTCCTTGGGGGACATTGCCGGTGATGCAGACCATCGGCGCCGAATCCATCATGGCGTTGGCGATGCCGGTGATCAGATTGGTGGCGCCGGGGCCGGAGGTCGCCATGCAGACCCCGACCCTGCCGCTCAGGCGCGCATAGGCGTCGGCGGCGAAGGCGGCGGCCTGTTCGTGGCGCACCAGGATGTGCTTCAGCGACGAGCCGGTCAGGGCGTCGTAGATCGGCATGATGGCGCCGCCGGGGTAGCCGAACACCACCTCCACGCCCATCCGCTCCAGGCTGGAGACAAGCAGGCGCGCGCCGGTCATGACGGCCGGGGCGGGGGGTGTTTTCAGGGCGGGCGCGGCGGCGCTCATCGGATCAGTCTCTCTTTATATATACAGAGGGTCAGGCGGCGGCCTGTTTGGCCGTCTGCAGCCAGGCCATGCGGTCGCGCAGACGGGCGCCGACCTGTTCGATCTGGCTGTTGCGGTCGGCGTCCAGCAGGGCCTTGTACTTCGGCTTGCCGGCCTCGTTCTCGGCGATCCATTCGCGCGCGAACTGGCCGCTCTGGATCTCGTCCAGCACGGTCTTCATGCGGGCGCGGGTCTCGTCGGTGATGACGCGCGGGCCTGAGGCGACGGCGCCCCACTTAGCCGTTTCCGAGATGAAGTGGTGCATCTTGGAGATGCCGCCTTCGTAGAACAGGTCCACGATCAGCTTCAGTTCGTGCAGGCATTCGAAATAGGCGATCTCGGGCTGGTAGCCAGCTTCGACCAGGGTGTTGAAGCCCTGGATGACCAGTTCCTTGGCCCCGCCGCACAGGACGGCCTGTTCGCCGAACAGATCGGTTTCGGTCTCTTCGCGGAACGACGTCTCGAGCAGGCCGCCGGTCGCGCCGCCGATGCCCTTGGCGTAGCCCATGGCGCGGTCGCGCGCCTTGCCGGTCGCGTCCTTTTCGATGGCGAACAGGGAGGGGACGCCGCGGCCGCGCGCGAACTCGCGGCGGACCAGATCGCCCGGCCCCTTGGGCGCCACCAGAATGACGTCCATGTCGTCGCGCGGGGTGATGCGGCCGTAGATGATCGAGAAGCCGTGCGCGAACAGCAGGGCCGAGCCGGGCTTGGCGTTCGGCTCGATGACGTCGCGATAGATCTCATTCTGGATCATGTCGGGCGTCAGGATGGCGATGATGTCAGCGCCGCGAACGGCTTCGGCAGGCTCGGCCGTGGCCAGGCCGTCCTCGGTCGCGTGCTTCCAGCCCGTGCCGCCGTGACGGACGCCGACGATCACGTCGTGGCCCGAATCCTTCAGGTTCTGGGCGTGGGCGCGGCCCTGCGAGCCGTAGCCGATGACGGCGATGCGTTGCCCGGCGATGGCGCCCGGCTTGATGTCTTCATTGGTGTAGATGGTGATGGCCATGGAAGGACGTCCTTAAGAAGCGGCGGTTTCGGTGGAGCGGGCGCCCAGATCGGCGGGGATCTGAGCCGGCGGCGGATTGGGAATGGTCACGGCCCCTTGCGAGGCGGAGGCGACGGCGGCGCGGTACTTCGCGAAAACGCCTTGCGCCGGGCGGACACGGTTGGGGGCGAAGTCCGCCCGGCGCGCCTCCAGATCGACGAGCACGTCGATCCTTCGGTTGGTGACGTCGATGACGATCGGATCGCCATCGCGAATGAGAGCGATGGGGCCGCCCGCCGCCGCCTCGGGCGAGACGTGGCCGGCGACGAAGCCGTAGGAGGCGCCCGAAAAGCGGCCGTCGGTCAGCAGGGCGACGTTCTCGACCTTGCGGCCCTTCAGGGCGGCGGTGACCTGCAGCATCTCGCGCATGCCGGGGCCGCCCTTGGGGCCTTCGTAGCGGATGATGATGACGTCGCCTTCGCCGACCGATCCGTCCTGAACCGCGTGGAAGGCGTCTTCCTCGCAGTCGAAGACGGCGGCCGGGCCTTCGAAACGATCGACCTTATGGCCGGTCAGCTTGATGACCGCGCCTTCCGGCGCGACATCGCCATAGATGACGGCGTAGGAGCCGCGCGCCATGACCGGCGCGTCGAAGTCGGTCACGACCTGTTGGCCGGGTTGCTCTTCGGCGTCGCCGGCTTCGGCGAACAGGCTGCGGCCCGAGACGGTCGGGACGTTGGCGATCTTGCCCGCCTCGGCCAGACGCTGGGCGACCAGGCGCGTGCCGCCCGCCGCATACAGGTGCGAGGCCAGGAAACGGCCGCCCGGCTTCAGGTCGCAGATGACCGGCGCCTCGACGCAGGCCTGGTGGCAGTCCTCGACGCCGAAATCGACGCCCGCCTCGGCCGCGATGGCGGTCAGGTGCATGACGGCGTTGGTCGATCCGCCCGAGGCCGAGACGGCGATGGCCGCGTTCTTCAGGCTGGCGCGGGTGATGTATTTGCGCGCCGTGTCGCCGGCGAAGACGCGCTCGACGATCAGGCGGCCGCAGCGCTCGCCTTCCGCGCCCTTGGCCGGATCGACGGCGGGCACGTCATTGGCCCCCATGGGGCTGACGCCCATCATCGACAGGGCCATGGCCATGGTGTTGGCGGTGAACTGGCCGCCGCAAGCGCCGGCGCCGGGGCAGACCGCGCTCTCGACCGCCTTCAGGCCCGCGTCGTCCAGAGAACCGGCGGCGTGGGCGCCGATGGCCTCGAATACTTCCTGGACCGAGACTTCCTTCGTGCCGATGACGCCGGGCAGGATGGTCCCGCCGTAATAGACCAGACCGGGGATATCCATCCGAGCCAGAGCCATGGCCGCGGCGGGAATCGTCTTGTCGCAGCCGACGATGCAGACGACGCCGTCCAGCTGATGCCCCTCGATGGCCAGTTCGATGGAATCGGCGACGACTTCACGGCTGATCAGCGAAGCCTTCATCCCCGCCGTGCCCATGGAGATGCCGTCGGTGACGACGATGGTGTTGAAATCGACCGGATAGCCGCCTGCGGCGACGATCCCGGCCCGCACGTCTTTGGCCAGACGGTCCAGGTGCATGTTGCAGGGGGTGACGGTCGACCAGGTGTTGACGATGCCGATCATCGGCTTGTCGAAATCGGCGTCCTGCATCCCCGCCGCGCGCAGATAGGACCGCGCCGCAGCCCGGTTCGGGCCCTGGGTGACGGCCGCAGAGCGGCTGTTGGGTTTTTTCGTGCTGTCAGAAGGCGTCGTCATTGTGATTTTGGAACTTCTTGCCTGTCGGTGTTGGGCTAGGCACAAGAAAAACCCCGCGTCCGGAGCCGGAGCGGGGTGAATGGGCGAAACTGGCTGGGTTCAGGTCAGGTCGCAGGCATCCACACCGCTTGGCTAAGCGGAATGAGAATTACCGAGAGAAGGAGTACGCCCAGCGACAGCACGCGCAGATCGGCCGCCGCTTGCGCGGGGCTCAGGATCGCAGCGATGGCGGCGCGGTGGGACAAGGAAAGACCTTTCGAACTGGCGCTCTTATGCCTCGCCGAATGTTGCGGCGCAACCGCGGATGCACGAATTATGGAAGAAAGAACCCTGCGGCGGCGTCGCTGCGGGATTTGAACGCCAAAAACAGTCGCTCAAGTGCGTGTCTGGGATAAAAAATTCATCCTGAGGCCGATTTCTCTTTAGCTCTCCAGACGCGCGCGTACGTGAAGGGCGCCGGAAGTAAGGCGCGGACGACTCTGGTTCGTTGAGTTTCTTGGACTTTTTGTGAAAAGCCTATTGCCACCCGCAAAGAGCGGACGTATATCGCCGCCTCGCTCGGAGACGGGCTGGCCCAGCGGGCTTCGGAGACGGTGTTTTCGGGGTTTTGTTCGGGGCAAGGGTTTGAAAAAGCGTCTT
>Ga0075032_1000052_pt1 | contig 93531 bp, 80 predicted proteins | sample SynthPrep_1_END__FD_71386 | JGI IMG/M metagenome (GOLD analysis project Ga0075032, IMG submission 71386) | Synthetic microbial communities from Ohio, USA - SynthPrep_1_END_DS7_MetaG | ecosystem: Engineered > Bioreactor > Aerobic > Activated sludge | place: USA: Ohio, Columbus | collected 2014-04-10
CCCACCCGCAACAACAACTTCCCACTGACCGCCCCGGACGCCAGCCGCTCATGCGCAGCCTCGGCCTGCCCCATCGAATATACGGAATCAACCACCGGTCGTATCGCGCCGGCTTCAATCAGCGGCCAAATACGTTCGCGCAGCGCGACGGCAATTCCAGCCTTAACCTCAGCCGAACGAGCACGCAGCGTAGCGCCTACTATGCTTAACCGCTTCGTCATCACCCGGGCAATGTCAATCGACGCCATCCTATCCTGCTGAAAAGCGATCAACACCAGCCGCCCACCAACGGCCATGGCGTTGAGGTCGCGCGCGACGTAGTCCCCGCCCACCATGTCCAGCACGACGTCCACACCCCACCCGCCGGTCAGTTCACGAATCCGGGCGACAAAGTCCTCGCGGCGATAGTCGATGGCGGCAGCGGCGCCCAGCTGCAGGCACAGCGCGCATTTCTCCGGGGAGCGCGCCGTGACGTAGACGGGGTGCCCCAGGGCGGCTGCCATCTGGATGGCCAGGGTGCCCACGCCGCTGGCGCCGCCGTGTACCAGCAGGCTTTCACCCGGGGCAAGTTGCCCTAGCTGCCACAGCATGGTCCACGCGGTGAAGGCGGCTTCGGGGAGCGCGGCGGCGTCTTCCAGGCTGACTCCACCTGGTACAGGCAGGCAGGAAGTGGCCGCTGCCACGCAGTATTCGGCGTAGCCACCACCGGGAAGCAGCGCGCACACCGTGTCGCCGACTTGCCACTGGGTGACGCCTGGGCCTAGCGCCGCTACGTAACCTGAGACCTCCAGGCCGAGCAGGTCGCTGGCGCCGGGCGGCGGCGGGTAGCCGCCCTGGCGCTGCACGAGATCAGCGCGGTTGACGCCTGCCGCCACAACTCGAATCAGGACTTCGCCGGGGCCTGCCATGGGGCGCGAGCGGCTAGTCCTGCGCAGTGCGCCGGCCGCGCCGGTTTCCATGCAGGACATGGTGTCATGCATGCCCACGGGGTCTCCCTATCCAGCCCATTTTCTTGGCAATGACTTCGAGCATGACCTCATTGGCTCCGCCGCCCACCGCGACGATGCGCAGGTCGCGCAGCATGCGGGCAATGCGGTTGTCCCACATATAGCCCTGGCCTCCGAAGAACTGGGCGCAGGCGGACGGAATCTCCAGCGCCAGTTTGCCGGCCAGATATTTGGCCATGGACGCGCGCCGCACGACATCGTCTCCGGCGACGAGCGCCTCGCCTGCGCTGTAGGCAAGCGCGCGCAGGGCTTCGATCTGGGTGGCCATTTCGGCCAGGCGGTGATGGATGGCGGGGTTGTCCATCAAGGGCCGACCGAATGCGCGGCGTTCGCGCGTGTAGTCGGCCGTCAACTGCACGGCGTCGTCCAGCGCGGATACGGTGCGCAGGCAGGCCCACAGCCGTTCCTGCTGGAACTGTTCCATCTGGTACAGGAAGCCTTTGCCCTCCTCGCCGATGAGGTGGCGGCGCGGCACTCGCACGCTGTCGAAGAAGACAGGCGCCGTGTCCGAACAATGCATACCCAGCTTGCGCAGTGGTTTTCCGACCTGGACGCCGGGCGTGTCCATGGGGACCACGATGAGCGACTTGTTGCGGTAGGGTCCGCCCTCGTCGCCGGTATTGACCAGCAGGCTGATCCAGCGCGCATGGGTGGCGTTGGTAATCCACATCTTGGCGCCATCTATGACGTAGTCGTCGCCGTCCCTGCGGGCGCGGGAGGCGACCGCGGATACATCGGACCCCGCGCCGGCCTCGCTGACGCCTATGCTGGCCACTGCCTCGCCGCGGATGGCCGGCGCCAGGAATTCTTCGCGCAAGGCGTCGCTGCCGTGCGCGGCAAGCGCGGGAATCGCGGACAAATGGGCGCCGATGGCGAAGGGGATGCTGGCACAGTGGGCGTGGCCCAGCTCTTCGGCGGCAACCATCACGTAGGAGAAGTCCAGCGCCAGGCCGCCGTAGCGGGCGGGTTTGTTGATGCCTAGCAGGCCCAGCTCGCCGGCTCGCCGGAAAAGTTGCGGCAGCGGGGCCTCGCCTTGCTCTTCCCAGGCTTCGGCATGCGGATCGAGTTCCAACCGGACGAACTTGCGGATCCCGTGGCGCATGTCCTCGTGTTCTGCGGTGAACAGCTTGCTCATGGTTTCTCCTCGGGCATGGGGCGGACCTCCAGGCCGGCGTTCTCAAGCAGCCGGCGTTCGTCCTTGTAGGCCTGGCGGGCGTAGGCCGCGTACTCTTCGGGATTACGGTGCCAGGCGGTCTGGTTGATGGTTGTCAGCAGTTCCAGATGGCGCGGATCGTCCAGCGCTTTTGAGAAGGCGGCGTGCAGTTTTTGCACGACTTCGGGCGGCATGCCTTTGGGGCCGACCAGGCCGTACGGGCTTTGCAGCACCAGGTCGATGCCCAGTTCGCGCGCCGTGGGCACCTTGGGCAGCGCGGGGCTGCGCTCGGGCTCCCAGATCATCAGGATGCGCGCCTTGTCGCCCAAGGCGGTCAGCGTGCTGATGGCGTCGGCGTTGACGGTGACCTCGCCGCCCAGCAAGGCGCGCGCGGTTTCGGCGCCGCCCTTGTAGGGGATGTGGTTCAGTTGCAAGCCGGTCTGGCGTTGCAGTTCCGTCATGCCCAAGTGCTGCGTGCTGCCTATGCCCACCGATGCAAAGCTGACCTCGCCCGGATGGGCGCGGGCGTAGTCGGCCACGTCCTGCCAGGTCTTGAAGGGCGAGTCCGACCGCACCGCCACGCCCAGCAGATAACCGGATAGTCCGGTCACGTAGGTAAAGTCTCGCAAGGGATCCCAAGCGGTCTGCTGCAGATGCGGCAACCGGAACACGCTGACGGGGGCCTGGGCCAGCGTATAACCGTCGGCCGGCCCCTTGGCCGCCAGCGAGCCGGCAGCCAGGGTCCCGCCCGCGCCGGGGCGGTTCTCCACGATGACGGGTTGGCCCAGCTGCTGGCTGACCAGTTCGGCCAACACGCGCAACTGCCGGTCAGTGCTGCCGCCCGGCGAATAGGCCACCTGCACGGTGATGGGCCGCGCCGGGAAAACCGGCGCCGCCGACGCGGCCGACGCCACGGCGAAGCCGGCCGTCAGGCCAGCCAACACTCTCGATAAGTGCAACATGTCTCTCCTCCTTGGGGCGGGTCCGCGCGGCGGCCGCCCTCTTAGCGTTGCAGAATCAAGGCATCGAGAGCGACTGCCCCCTGCACCTTGGCCAACAGCGGGTTGACTTCGATATCGGTGACATCCCCGGGCAGCGCGAAGGCGGCGCACGATATGGCGGCGATGGCGCCGCATACCGCGTCCAGGTCGGCCGGCGCCTGGCCGCGATACCCGGTCAACAGGCGGAAGCCGCGCAGCTCCTCCAGCATCTCGCGCGCCATGCGCTCGTCCACCGGCAGCAGGCGATGCGCCGCGTCGCGGAAGACCTCCGTGAATACGCCGCCCAGGCCCACCGTCATGGCCAACCCGAACACCGGATCACGCGTGACGCCGACGATCAATTCGCAGACGCCGCTTTCCATGCGCTGCACCAGCACGCCGCGCACCTCGCTTTCCGGCGCGTTGCGCACGGCGTTGTCCAGTACCTCCTGGCTGGCGGCCCGCACGGCCGCCTGGTCGCCCAGCCGCAAACGCACGCCGCCGATCTCGGTCTTGTGCGGGATGTCGGGGCTGAGCACCTTGAGCGCCACCGGGTAGCCCAGTTGCTGCGCGCATTGCGCGGCCTGATCCGGGGTCTCGGCGGGTAGCTCATCGCAGATCGGCACGCCGTGTGCGGCCAACAGGCGCTTGGCCTCGCATTCGTCCAAGCGGCGCGGGATGGCCCGCAACGCTTTCGGCGAACCCTCGGCCTGGCGCAGCCGCGCCCAATGCTCGCGACTGTCGGCCATTTCGAACCACGGCAGGTACACCGCCATCGCAGCCACGGCGCGCGCGGCATCGGTAAAGACGGGTACGCCCGCCGCCTCCAGCTCGCCGCGGGTGCGGGCGCGGCCGGTGTCGATCGCAATGAACAGGCGGCCCGACACCCGCGAGGCCTCGATCAGCTCTTCGGCGATGCGGTCCAGCAGGTAGCCCGTGCCGTACACCAGCACGGTATCCACATCGCCGTCATCGGCCAGCGCGCCAAACACCTTGCCGGCGATGCCTACACGGTTGTAGAGATTGGCGGTCAGGTCGATGGGGTTGCCCACCATGCCCAATTCCGGCGCCGTCTCGCGCAGGCGCTGTTGCAGATGCGCGGCCAGCGGCGGCACCTGCAGGCCACTGTCGACCAGCAGATCGGTCAGCAGGCCGCCCATGGCGCCGGAGATGGAAGCCACCGCCACGCGGCGGCCGCCGCGCCGGCCGCCGGAGCTGGCCAGATAGGCAAGGTCCACCAGATGGCCGGGATCGCGCGCCTGCATGATGCCCAGCTGGCGAAACGCCGCCCGGTTGACTGCCTGGTTGCCGGCTAGCGATGCCGTGTGCGACATCGCCGCCGCCGAGCCCTGCTCGGTCTCGCCGGATTTGATCAGGATGAGCGGCTTGCCCGCCTGGCGGAAGCGTTCGGCCACGGCGATGAAGCGTGCGCCGTCGCGCAAGCCTTCGAGGTAGCCGATGGCGCAGTGGGTCTGCGGATCGTCGACGAGGTAATCCAGGTACTGGGCGAACTCCAGGCACGCCTCGTTGCCCGTGTTGATGAACTGATTGAAGCGCACGCCACGGTCCCGGCCCGCGCCGTAGATCACCGCGCACATATTGCCGCTCTGCGTCAGCAGCGCGACATGGCCCGGTTCGCTGGGCGGGTAATCCTTCAGCAACGTAGCGAAGGCGCTGATGGCGCGCGTGTTGAGATTCGCCAAGCCCATGCAGTTCGGCCCGCAAACCGCCATGCCGGTTTCAGCGGCGAAATCCACCAGTTCCTGCTGGCGCGCCGCGCCCGCCTCGTCGGCTTCGGCGAAGCCGGCGGCATAGATAATCGCGGCGCGGATGCCCCGTTCATGGCAGCGCCTCAAGGTCGGCAGCACCGCCTCGGCGCCGATCGCCAGCACCACCAGATCGGGCGCCTGCGGCAGCGACTCGACATCCGGATAGCACGCCAGCCCGTGCATCTGCGGGTACTTCGGGTTGACCGGATAGACCGCGCCGCCATAACCAAAGTCGACCAGATGATCGATGGCGATGCCGCCCAGCCGCTTGGGGTCGGCCGACGCACCGATGAACGCGATCGAACGCGGATCCAGCAAGCGTTGCATGGGCGTGGCATGCGGCGGATGCGACGCCAGCACGGCTTCAGGCTTACCCATGGACGCTCCTCAGGTCCGTCTTGTTGTGCGAAATCACTTCCGTCATGCCGCGATCCCGGATCTCGGCGAATTCAGAGGACGCGTGCGTGACCTGATGGGTATCGAAGTGCGCCTGGACCGCGTTGCGGAAGCCCTGGATGTCGTAGGTGCGGTTGACCGACTTCTTCAATGCCCGCATCGCGAACGGCGGCGCCTGCGCAATGCGTTCGGCCGCCACCATGGCGCTCTCGTCCAGCGCGTCGCGCGCCACGATGCGGTTGACCATGCCGATGCGGTAAGCGTCGGCCGCGGTGATGCGCTCCCCCATGAAGAGGAACTCCTTGGCGTGGCGCATGCCCATGACCCAGGGTTGGAACAGCACCTCGGTGGCCGCCAGTCCCATGGAGAACATCACCGAATCCCAGAACCACGCGTCATCGGCGGCGATGATGAGATCCGCCATGTTGGCCAGCATGAATCCCCCGGCCACGCAGGCGCCCTGCACTTGCGCGACAACGGGCTTGGGGCAGTCCCAGATGTTCAGGCAGTAATCCAGGTAGTGGAATTCTTCATAGCGCCAGCGCTCCTGGGCGCTGAAGTCGGACCGCTTGGCCTGGGCTTCTTTCAGGTCGTGCCCGGCGGAAAAGTGCTTGCCCTTGCCGGCCAGCACGATGACGCGCACCGATACGTCCGCTGACGCCTCGGCGACGGCGGCATCCAGGTCGATCAGCATCTGCCGCGTCTGCGCGTTTGCGGCATCGCCACGGTTTAGCCAGATACGGCGCACGGCGCCGCGGTTCTCGATGATCAGGGGGCTGTCGTTTTGCATGTTGTCTCCGTCTCGGCGATGTGCCGTGCTGGACATTTCAAAGACTAGTGCGGCACACTGCACGCAATAAAATCCAATATGTGCGCAATATGAACAAGCCGCAGAAATCGGTGGAAGGCGCGCAAAGCGTCTTCCGCGCCCTGGATCTGTTGGGGCTGATCGCGCGCCAGCACGCCGAGGGTGCGCCGCTGGCGGACCTCGTCGCGGCCACCGGTCTGGACCGCACGACGGTCTATCGGCTGGTCGGCACGCTGGAACATGAACACCTGGTCGAGCGCGACGCCGTCACGCGCCGCTACCGGCTCGGCATGGAAGCCATGCAGATCGGCCTGACCACCATGGGCCGCGCGCCCATCCTCGACGAGTGCACGCCAGCCATGCTGGAGCTGGCGCGGGCCAGCGAAGACACCATATTCCTCATCGTGCGCAACGGCGACTTCGCGCATTGCCTGCACCTGGAGCAAGGCACGTTTCCCATACGCACCGTGACGCAGCACGTGGGCGGCATGCGGCTGCTGGGACTGGGCACGGCGGGGCTGGCCTTGCTGGCGACCTTGCCGGACGCCGAGAGGGACGCCATCTACCGTCGCCACCGCGATGAATACGAAAGGCATGGCCTGACGAATGCGCGGCTGTCCAAGCAAGTTCAGCAGATCCGCGCCGACGGCCATGCGGTGACGGTCGACGTCATCACGCCCGGCGTGTGCGGCGTCGGCGTGGCCTTCGAGATCGGCCACGGCGGCCACGCGGCGCTGAGCGTGGCCACGATCATCGACCGCATGCCCCCGCCGCGCCGCCTGTGGCTGGCAGAGCTGATGCGCGAGCAACTGCGCGCGCGCGGATTCACGCCGGTGGCCGGCGCGGCCTGATCCGCGCGCCGTTCACATTGCGCACGTTTCCCTGGGCAAAGTTTGCGGCCTGTTGTCCCGATGGCTTTGAATAGCTGCTCCGAAGGCGCCCCACGGCGCCCCACACAGGACAAGGAGACAACAATGCAAAGGACAGCGATAGTCACCGGCGCGGCGGGCAGCATCGGCCTGGGCGCGGTACGCAAACTGCTTGAACACGGAAGGCGCGTCGTCATGGTCGACCGCGACGAGGCCGCGCTGGCGCAGGCCCGTGCATCATTGCCGGGGGACCGCGTGATGGCCGTGGCGGCGGACCTCGCGGATCCCGCCGCGCCCGCGCATATCCATGAACAAGCCCGGCCCTGGGGTCCGGTGGCCGTGCTGGTCAACAATGCCGCCATCTCGCCCAAGCACGATGGCCTGGCCGCGGACCTGTTGAGCATGGCCGATGACGAATGGGAGCAGGTGTTCCGCGTCAACATCACCGCCGGCATGCGCCTGGCCCGGCAGTTCGTGCCCGACATGCTGCAACAGCGCTGGGGCCGCATCGTCAATGTGTCATCCCGCGCCGGCCGTTCGCACGCCAACGCCGCCAGCGTCGCGTACATGAGCAGCAAGGCCGCGGTCCTGGGCATGACGCGCTCGTTCGCGTCGGAATTTTCGGCGCGTGGCATTACCGCCAATGCCGTCGCGCCCGGCCTGGTGGAGTCCGCGCTGACGGCCCGCGTCTCGCCCGAGCTGTTGCAGCGCATCCGCGACAAGACGCCGGTGGGCCGCGCCGGCACGCCCGATGAAATTGGCGCCGCCATTGCCTTCCTGGCCTCCGAAGACGCCGGCTTCATCACCGGCGCCTGCCTCGACATCAACGGCGGAGCGCTGATGTGCTGAGCGTCGACGGATCCCACACTCGGGAGCTGGTCAGCCTGCAACCGGGGCGCATCGCCTGCGTGACGATGCAGCGCGCCGGCGCGCTCAATGCCTTCGATATCGAGATGGCCGAAGCGCTACGCCACGCCTGCGAACAAGCCTTGCAAGACGAGGCTACCCGCGTCTTGGTGCTGCGCGGCCTGCCCAGAGCATTCTCGGCCGGCGGCGACACCGCCTGCATGCGCGCCGATCCCGCGCACAACCCGGCGCGCATCATCGAGCCGCTGCACGCCCTGATCACCGCGCTGGCGCAAGCGCCCGTCCCCGTCATCGCGGCGGTGCAAGGCGTGGCGGCGGGCGGCGCGGTCGGCTTGGCCTTGGCCTGCGACGTGGTCATCGCTGCATCGAACGCGCGCTTCAATCTTGCCTATGCCCGCCTGGGAGCCAGCTGCGATTGCGCCGTCTCCTGGGCCTTGCCACGCCTGCTGGGCTGGCGCCGGGCGCTGCACATGCTGATGCTGGAACCCGAGTTCGATGCGCAGGCCGCGCTGCGCTGGGGCCTGGTCAATCAGGTGGTGGAAGCCGCCGACCTGGAAGCCACGGCGCTGACGGTGGCGCAAAGGCTGGCGCAAGGGCCGCGCGCCTCCTGGGCCGAGATGAAACGCTTGCTGCGCCTATCCGCCGAGCTTGGCCTGCCGCAGCATTTACAGGCCGAGGCCGAGGCGTTTGCCCGTTGCGCCGCCAGCGCGGATTTCAGCGAGGGGCTGGCGGCCTTCGCGGAAAAGCGCGCGCCCGTCTTCGGACGCGGCGCCTGACCGCCGCCGCGCCCTCTCCGCGCCCCTCAGGCGCGGGCCGCGCGCGGGCTGGCCAGTCCCATTTTCTTGGCGATGATGGACAGCATGATTTCGTCCGCGCCGCCGCCGATCGAACCCAGCCGCGAATCGCGGAAGGCGCGCGCGGCCGGGTTGTCCCAGGTGTAGCCCATGCCACCGTAGAACTGCACGCACCAGTCGGCCACTTCGCGCGCCAGACGGCCGGCCTTCAGCTTGGCCATGGAAGCCAGCTCCACCACGTCCTCGCCAGAGATATAGCGTTCCGCCGCCATGTGGATCAGCCCGCGCAGCGCCTCGATCTCGGTCTTGAGCTCGGCCAGCTTGAACTGGATGTACTGGTTGTCCAGCAAAGGCTTGCCGAAGGCGATGCGCTGGCGCAGGTAGTCGGCCACGCCGGCGATCAGATGCTCGGACCCAAGGCGGCGCGCGGCCGCGGCCAGGCGTTCCTCCTGGAACTGCTCCATCTGATAGACGAAGCCCTGCCCCTCCTCGCCTATGCAATGATGCTGCGGCACGCGCACGCCATCGAAGAACACCTGGGCCGTGTCCGACGCGCAATTGCCCATCTTGCGTATCTTGTGCATCTCGATCCCGGGACGCAGCCGGCCGTTCTGGCGCAGCGGCACAATGATGAGCGACTTGTTGCGATGCGGAGCGCCATCCGACGTGTTGGCCAGCAGGCACATCCAGTCGGCCTGGGTGGCGTTGGTGATCCACATCTTGGAACCGTCGATCACGTAGTCCCCGCCGTCCTTGCGGGCGCGGGTCTTGAGCGAGGCCACATCCGAACCGGCGCCGGCTTCCGACACGCCCAGGCAAACGACCGCCTCGCCCGAGATCGCCGGGGCCAGGAATTCGCGCCGCAGGGCATCGCTGCCATGGCGGGCCAGCGCCGGCGTGGCCATGTCGGTCTGCACGATGATGCCCATGCTGACGCCCTGCGAGGAGACTCTGCCCCAGGCCTCCGCCGCCGCGATGCCATACGAATAGTCCAGCCCGGAACCGCCGTATTCCTCCGGCCGGCCCACTCCCAGGAATCCGGCCTGGCCCAGTTTGCGAAACAATTCATGCGCGGGAAAAATCCCCGCGTCTTCCCATTCTTCGGTGTGTGGCTCGATCTCCGCCTCGATGAAGCGACGCATCGAATCCATGAGCGCGTGGTGTTCTGGTGTGTAGAGCATGATGGCTTGGCTACCTAGAGCATGAACATGCCGCCATTGACATCAATGACGGCGCCGTTGACGAAGCTGGCGCCTTCCGAGGCCAGGAAGGCGATGGCGGCGGCCACCTCCGCGGGTGCACCGATGCGTCCCACCGGCACGCGTCGCGCATAGTCTTGCGCAACGGCCTGACCGGTGGTGGCTCCCAGCGTCGTGGCGATGCGGCCCGGCGCGACCACATTGGCCGTGATGCCATAAGGGCCCAGTTCGGCGGCGATGTGCCGCGTCAACCCCAGCATGCCAGCCTTGGACGCCATGTAGGCCGGCCCGACCGGCCCCAGCGCGCGGGTGCGTCCGCCCGAAGACGACACATTGACGACGCGCCCCCAACCGTTCTCCTTCATGGCGGGCAACAAGGCCTGGCACAGCCGCATCGCCGACGTCAGGTTGATGTGCAGGATCCGCTCCCATTCCTGCGGCGTCATATCCAGGATGTTCAGCGCGACGCCGTTGTACTTCGGCGCAATGCCCGCGTTGTTGACCAGCACCGAAGCGGCGCTCCAGCGCGCGCCCAGCGCTTCCTGGACCTGTGCAGGCGCGTCCGGCGCGCCCACATCCAACGGCAGCATCGCGACGCGGTCCGAGCCCAGCCTCGCCAGCAAGGCCTCGAGTTCGCTGGCATCGATATCGCAGGCCAGGACATTCAAGCCGGCCTCGGCCAGCAGACTCACGGTGGCCGCGCCTATCCCGCGAGCCGCGCCTGTCACCACGGCGGTTCTGTTTGCGCTCACGGCTTGTCTCCCCTGGTTTGCGCCATTTTCTCGATCTGCGCGCGTTCCTTGACGTAAGTCGTCCGCGCCCAGCTATCGAATGCTTCGGGCGTGCTGTAGGCATCCTCCTGGCCCAACTGCACCAGCAGCTTCAGGTTGTCTTCCTGCATGGAGGCCTTGCGTAGCGCTTGCGACAACACAGCCACCACTTTGGGATCCATGCCGGCCGGCCCCACGATGCCGTAGGGCACGTCGGCCACCACGTCGGTGCCGGCCTCGGGCAGCGTGGGCACGTCGGGGTAGCGCTGCGTCCGCTTGCCGCTCATTACCGCCAACAGGCGCACCTTGCCGGCGTCGACCATCGGGCCGATGCCGCCCACGCTAGGCGTGGCCAGGTCCAGTTGCGAGCCGGTCAGGTCCTGGACCTGGTCGCCGTCGCCCTTGTAGGGAATCGCGTTCCAGCGAATGCCCTCCTTGGCGGCGATGGCTTCCATGGTCAGGTGAGTGCTGGAGTACGCGCCCGCGTTGCCATAGTTCAGCTTGCCGGGATTGGCGCGAGCGTAGGCCAGCACATCGGCCCAGGACTTGAATGGGCTCTTCGCCGGCACCGCGATCACGTAGGTGTAGCGCGACAACATGCTGATGTAGGTGAAGTCTTTCAGCGGGTCGTAGCCCATGGGCTGCAACACGGGCAGGCGCAGGCTGGTGGGCACCAGCACGGTCAGGCGATAGCCGTCCGGGGCCGCGCTGCGTATCGACGTCAACGCGACCGAGCCTGATGCGCCCGGCCGGTTCTCGATGATCACGGGCTGATTCAGCTCCTTGGAAGCCATGTTCGCCAGGCTACGCAGGTGCACGTCGGTGGAGCCCCCAGGCGGGAACGGCACGACCAGGGTGATGGGTTTTTCCGGAAAGGCCGCCGCGGCGGGCGCAGCGCCCGCCAGGCCGCACATTGCGGACAACAACAAGGCCAGCAACTTCATCGATCTCTCCTTGGCGATCGGTTCGGCAAATCCGGCGGATATTGCCGGAGCCCATGGCGCCCTCGTCTCCCGGAGCCAGGACCGTCGCGGCGGTCCTTTTCATTCCGTAGGGCTGCATGCATGATGCGAGGTTGATTTAACAGAAAGCCTGCTCCAACATACAAACACCCTTACGGAGTTTGTGCGTAATATGAACACTGTTTCTCGCAGCAACCAGACCGTCCAGGCCGTATCGCGCGCAATGGCCCTGCTCAAGCTGCTGGCGCGCCACCACGAGGACGGCGTGCGGCTGCCGGCGCTGGCCGCGGCCGCCGGCCTGAACCGCTCCACGGCGTTCCGCCTGCTGGGCAGTCTGGTCCAGGCGGGTTACGGCCAGCATCACGAAGACAGCGGCACTTACCGGCTGGGCATCAACGCCATGCAGCTCGGGCTGACCGCGATGAGCCGCCCGCCCATCGTCGAACGTTGCCGTCCCTTGATGCAGGCGGTGGCGCGCGCCACCGAAGACACGGTGTTTCTGGTCGTGCGCAATGGCGATTTCGCGCACTGCCTGCACCTGGAGCAAGGCGCCTTCCCAGTACGCGTCATCACCTCGCTGGTCGGCAGTTTCCGGCTGCTAGGCGAAGGCACGGCCGGCCAGGCCCTGCTCGCGACGCTGAGCAACACGGAGCTACGCGACCTGTACCGCCGGCACGCGGCGGACTACACGAGCAAGGGATTCTCGGAAGGCCGAATCCGGCAGATGGTCCAGCGCACGCTCAAGAATGGCTACGCCACCGGCATCGACCTGATCACCAAGGGCGCCTATGCGGTCGGCGTGCCATTCGAGGCCACGCCCACGCATTACGCCGCGATCAGCGTGGGCGCCATCGCATCGAGGCTGAACGAAGGACGCCGGGCCGAGGTCGCGCGGATCATGAATGAGGCCCTGCGCAACGGGGGATTTACGCCCTTCTTCTGAGGCAACGCCCTATCGGACTGTCCACCGCAGATCAGAAAAAAATCTTCCAATACTTGCCTAAAGCAAATAATAATATGCCTTAGGCAAGCAATTGGACTTCACCATGACAGAGCAATCGCTCTACGACCGCGCCGAAGCAGTCCGGCACTTCAACCGTTTCTACACTCGCCAGATCGGGGTTTTGCATGAGCACCTGCTGGCCAGCGAGTTCTCGCTGACCGAAGTGCGCATTCTCTACGAGCTGGCTCACCGCCCCGCGCTCAGCACCTCGGACCTCTGCCGGGAGCTGAACCTGGACGCGGGGTATGTCAGCCGAGTGATATCGGGCTTCGAGAAGAAGGGCTTGATCGCCAAGACGCGCTCGGCGGCGGATGCGCGCGTGGGCCAGCTGGAGCTGACGGATGCGGGCCGCGCGGCGTTTGCGCCGCTCAACGAGGCGTCGCGCAACGAGATCATCGCCATCCTCAAACAGCTATCGGAGCCGGCGCAAGCGCAGCTGGTCCATGCCATGAACGAAATCCAGAACCTGCTCAGCGATAAAGTCCCCCTGCCCTATGTGCTGCGCGATCCAAGGCCGGGCGATATGGGTTTGGTGGTGGCAAACCAGGCCATGGTCTACGCGCAAGAGTTCGGCTGGAACGCGGAGTACGAGGCGCTGGTGGCCGAGATCGTGGCGAAGTTCATCCGGGAGTTCGACCGCGATGGCGAGCGCTGCTGGATCGCGGAGAAGGACGGGAAGATGGCGGGCTCGGTCTTCGTGGTGCGGCAGGACGAAACCACGGCGAAGCTGCGCCTGCTGTACGTGGACGGCTCGGCGCGCGGGCTGGGCATCGGCCATCGGCTGGTGGACGAGTGCCTGCGGTTTGCGCGGCAGGCGGGCTACAAGCGCATGGTGTTGTGGACCAATAGCGTGCTGACGGATGCGCGCCGGATCTATGAAAAGGCTGGCTTCGAGCTGGTCGAGGAAGAACAGCACCACAGCTTCGGCAAGGATCTGGTGGGGCAGTATTGGGCGCGGGATCTGTAAGGAAGGCGATGCATCCCTGCTGCCAGATGAAATCGGTCTTTGCGGACAGGCGCGGCGCCGATGAGTGAACGCGCCAAAGCGGTTTGTGCTGCCGCCGTCACGGGCGCGCTGGTGGGGGCCGCGATGGTCTCTACGCGTGCAGTGTCGAATGACGTCCCAGCGGAGACGCTGGCCTTCCTGCGTTATGCCATAGGGGCGGTTGTGCTCGTCGCGCCCATGCTGCGGCGCTGGTCGGTGCGGTTTACGGCCAAGGATTTCTGTGCGGTGGCGGGCCTGGGCATACTGCAGTTCGCGATGCTGATACTGCTGTTGAACTACGCGCTGGCCCGGCTGCCGGCCGCCACTTGCGCGCTGGTGTTTTCCACGTTGCCGCTGGTAACCCTGTGCCTCGCGATTGCCACGCAACGCGAACGGTTCAGTTGGACGCGGCTGATCGGCGCGGGCGTGGCGATCTCGGGCATTGCGCTGTTGCTGCAACCCTCTGCTGCCGCGGTTGGGGGCGCCGATGGTTGGGCTTGGGCCGCGTTGCTGGGCGCGACGTTTATCGGCGCGGCTTGCAGTCTTTTATATCGTCCGTACTTGCAGCGTTATCCGGCCATGTATGTCAGCGTGGTGGCGATGTTTGTCTCGGTCTTGTTCCTGGCGGGCGTCTGTCTGGCTCGTGGCGCGCCATTGTTGCCCAGCATGTCGGGCTTTCAATGGGCGAATGTGGTGTTCATCGGGCTTTCCAGCGCGGTGGGCTATTTCTGCCTGCTGTGGGCGCTGAGCCGCCTGGAGGCGAGCCGGGTGATGTCGTTTCAGGCGCTGGCGCCGATCACGGCAGTGTTGATCGAACTGTTGAATGGCTCATACCCGCTGACCTGGCGCCTGACGGGCGCTTTCGTGCTGGTGCTGTCCGGCGTCTGGTTTGGCACGCATGAGCGGCGCGCCGCAGCTTGATTCGCGGCCAGGCTTGATCAGGTCTGCGGATCAATGCGCGCGCGCGTTTTCTCGTCCAGGATGCTGCGTACCAATGCAAACAAGGGATCCGCCTCGGTGTGTTTCTGGCCGTAGGTCAGATTGAACCCATAATCAAAATCCGGCGGATTGAGGCCCTGCGTGTGCTGCAGGATGGTTTCCAGCTTGTCCAGGGCCTTGACGGCTTTGGCTTCCGGGGTGACGGCATCCTCATATTCCTGCCAAAGCGCCATGATGCCGGCCTGCTGTTTCTCGTCCAGGGATCGCGTCAGATGCAGCAGGTCGGCTTTCTCCTGCTCGTTCTTGCCCGGATGCTGGTCTTTCTCGATCGCGGGAACGTCACCATGGATGGCCTCGCCCAGGTCGTGCGCCACGCACAGCTTCAAGACCTTGAGCATGTCCAGGCCGGCCAGTTCGTCCTCGAAGGCCATGGCCATCAGGCACAGGCGCCAGCTGTGCTCGGCCGTACTTTCGGGGCGGCCGGTAGACGTGAATCCGCTACGCAGCACGCTTTTAAGTTTTTCGGCTTCCTGCAAGAAAGCCAGCCGGCCTTTGATGTTCTCGATATTCACGCTCAGTCTCAACCCATTGCAGCGCGGCCATGGGCCGCGCCCGTCATCACAAGGTCGGCTGCGGAATGGGGATATCCTTCGATATCAGGTCGCCGCCATTGATCCTCGTGTCGCACCCGGAACTCAGGCCCCACTTGGTGACCGTGCCGTCATCAATCCTGAACTTCTCCGTGCATCGGTAGATGGTGTTGTTGATGATGCCACGGACGTATTCGTACGAAATGATCTTTCCGCCGCTGGACAAGGTATAGCTATTGGTGGGCGGCCCCCATTTTGAAACCAGCTTTTCTTCGCTCTCGCCGACCCACGATTGCATCATGTCAGCCCGGGTTTCCTGGCGTTCATTATTGATCATATTGCCTATCGGGGAGCCCGCGCACCCGGCAAGCAGTTGAGTCACAAGAACCGTCAAGACTAGCTTCTTCATTTATTGTTTTCCCCTGGGACCGGCCTGACATGGCCGTGGATGACAAAGACAGCAGTTCGCAGCGCAGCCTAGCGGCAAGGTTCCTTCGGCAGATTGAACCCGACCTTGACGCTGGTCGCGATCACGTTCTTGAAAGCGGTCGCTGCCACGTCGTTGTAGCGGGCGTCGCAATTGAATTTGTTGTTGAGCAGGTAATCCTTGCCTTCCGCCTTTTCCATCTGCGTGGCCCATTTATCGGCCGCGTCCAGCAAGTCGCCTCCCGCCTGCACGAAGCCCAGCATGACCTCCATGCCGCCGGCCGCGCGGGGCGCGGTCCAGCTTGCGTAAACCCAGGGATCGGCGGCATTGCCGCAGTCGGTCAGGCAATCGGCCGTATAAGCCGGGTTCGAGTCAAAGGCGGCGGGGGTGAGTTTCTGCCCCGGCTTGGGCGCATATTCGCCGATGAAGCTGGCAAGGTCGGGCTGGCAGCTTCCGGTAGGTTCCATGCTCAGCGCCGAGACCTTGCCCGATTTGATCGTCGCGGTGATCAGGCAGCTCTGCACGTCGAACACGCGATCGTCGCCGTAGGATTCCTGCGGCACGCCGGCTATCGCTTCGAAATGCGCCTGGCTCTTGCCCAGCATTTTTCCATTGAAGACTTCCTGCACCGTGGCGGCCTGCGCGATACTGCCGCCGGCCATCAGCAGCCCCATGGTCAAAACTCTGAAACGCATACGGGATAAGGCTCCGTGGACATTGGTCATGCGGCCGGCGAAACCGCGCGCGCAAACGGAGCGTATTCAACCACAGATGGCACTGCGCGGATGGGCAAAAAATCAGTGATCCGTGGCGATAAGCCATGGATTTTCCGCACGCACTCGAAACGGCCGATTCAAGCAGTAACAACTGCGCCGACGACGCAACAAATTATCACGTTTACGATATTGCCATGGCAAAGCGTGGAAAACCTGCGGCGGATTACTTCTTGGGCGCGAATATCACCTGAACGGGTGAGTTCTGTTTGAAGGTCCGGACCCTGGGGCCATTCTTCGGCTCGAACGCGGGATGCCAAGCCCTGAGCTCCGTATCGGAAATCCATTCAAGCTGCAGTTGCTCGTCGGGCGTATACGACTGGAACTGCGTCAGCGCCACGATGAACGCATTGCACTTTTCCGACACGCCGGCCTCAACCACGGAAACCTGGGTCATCTCGTCCCAGGTCAGCGACCCGCGCTGCGGGCATTTGCGGACCTCGACGTGATGCTTCCCGCCAGGCGAAGGCAGATCGGCGATGATTTTGTCGGGGCCGCAAGCCGTCAGCAGCATGGACGACAGCAATACCAGCGGAATGCTTTTTTTCATTGAAAAGCCTTCTGACCGTGTAGGAGGTCAATCCGTGAAAACCTGCGCATGATACCTTGCGACGCTTGTGCCACTGAGGATTGCCAGCATTTGCGAAGAGCGCGCGATCGCCGCGCTTTCCGCCTGCCGACTTATCTTGACCCACATCAATTAACTGCGGCACTGCAGTTGGCCTGCGGACCGCTCCGGTTTAGCCTGAGGAATCAACTACCGCCCCAAGGAGACTCTGATGCCCGCTCTCATGAAAGCTGCAATCTTCGTCGCGCCCGGCCGGATCGAGCTGACCGACAAGCCCATCCCGGACGTCGGTCCCAACGACGCGCTGATCCGCATCACCACCACCACCATCTGCGGCACGGACGTACACATCCTGAAAGGCGAGTACCCCGTCGCCCAGGGCCTCACCGTGGGGCACGAACCGGTTGGCGTGATCGAAAAGCTAGGCAGCGCCGTGATCGGGTACCAGGAGGGCCAGCGCGTCATCGCCGGCGCCATTTGCCCGAGCTTCACCTCGTATCCCAGCCAGGACGGGTTCCCCAGCCAAGACGGTGCCTATCTAATCCCCAGCGGGCGCTGCGGCTGCCACGGCTACAAGGCCACGGCGGGCTGGCGCTTCGGCAATCTTATCGATGGTACGCAGGCCGAGTATGTGCTGGTGCCCGACGCGCAGGCCAACCTCGCGCCCATTCCGGACGGGCTGACCGATGAACAGGTACTAATGTGCCCGGACATCATGTCCACGGGATTCAAGGGCGCGGAGAACGCCAACATCAAGATCGGCGACACGGTGGCCGTGTTCGCGCAAGGGCCTATCGGCTTATGCGCCACGGCGGGTGCCAAGTTGCGCGGCGCCACCACCATCATTGCCATCGATGGCAATGACCACCGCCTGGAGATCGCCAGCAAGATGGGCGCGGACGTGACGCTGAATTTCAAGAATTGCGACGTCGTGGCCGAGGTGCTGAAACTCACGGGCGGACGCGGCGTCGATTCATCCATCGAGGCCCTAGGCACCCAGGGCACGTTCGAATCGGCCTTGCGCATCCTCAAGCCGGGCGGCACGTTGTCCAGCCTGGGGGTGTATTCCACCGACCTGCGCATACCCATGGACGCCTTTGCCGCCGGGCTGGGCGATCACCAGATCAACACCGCGCTGTGCCCTGGCGGCAAGGAGCGCATGCGCCGCCTGATGAACGTGATCGCCTCGGGGCGCGTGGATCTGGGCTTGTTGGTCACGCACCACTACAAGCTGGATGACATCGTCGCGGCCTACGAGCTGTTCGCCAACCAGCGCGACGGGGTGTTGAAAGTAGCGATCAAGCCGCACTGAGTGCGGGTTTTTCTGCAAGGGCTCCGGGTGCCCGGCCATCCGGAGGTCGGCCCTTTCAATGCTCAAATACATTTTGAAACCTATATGTCTATTTTGTAGCTTTCATCCTTCACCATGAATCGCATCTGAGGCATTATTGGCCCGCTTCCGCCAACGGGCCGATCCCGCCCTCCCCCTCAGGTGCCCTCTTGCAATCCCTCACCGCCATCCGCCGCGATATCCGCGCCCTGGTTGAATCCCGCGCCTACGCGCAGCTCGACGCCTATTACGCCGATCTGGAACAGCAAGACTGGGCAAATACGCAAGACCCTGGCGCGCCCTATTTCGAGGCCGCCAATTCCGGCACCCTGTTCGACTATTCGACGGTGCCGTACCAGGACGCCTCGGATTTTCTGCAAGCCTGGATCGACGCCTGCCCGGATTCGTATCACGCACAGCTGGTGATGGGTAACTTCTGCTACGGCCGCGCCGCAGACATACGCGGTTATGGCTGGGCGGACAGCGTGACGCAGGACCGCTGGCTGGGCGCGGCGCTGGCTTGCGAGCGTTCTGCCGCTGCCTTGCTGCGGGCGATGGCGCTTTGCACGCGGCCGATTGCGGCCTGCGTGACGATGATGCAGCTGGCCGCGCATTTCAAGGAACCGTATTGGTTGCGTGCGCTGTACACGGGCAATCAGCCCGAGACCTTGACGCATGACGACATCGAGGAAGAAGGCCTGATGGATGCAGCGCTGGCGCATCTGGCATCGGTCGGCGTGCCGCGTCTCGCGCAGGCGCCGCAAGCCCTGCCGGCGTGGCTTGCGCCGCGTGCCGAGCATGAAATGGAGCAGGCCAAGGATTATTGGCTGCTGCGGACCCTGGAATTGCGGCCCGGACATCTGGGCGCGCTGACAGCTTATGCGCAATACCTGCAGCCGCGCTGGGGCGGCAGCTACGAGGATATCGACGGCATGGCCAGCGGCCCGCTGTGCTCGGCGCTTTCCGAACCGCAGCGCAATGCGATCCGCTGGATCGGAATTCATGACGCGCTGGACAGCTATCCGGAGGCCGACGATGCCGAGGCCGTTGAAGAATACCGCCGCATTTTCGAATCGTTCCTGGCGCGCGAACTGCGGCCGACGGAGCGCGGCATGGCGCTGGGCTATTACGCGCAATTCGCCAGCTATTCGCTGCAAGACCAGGCGCGCGCCCGCGCGCTGCATGGCCAAAGCGTGGCGGCATTCGGGCCGAACGAGTATTTCGCGCAGGTGGACGGGCCGTTCCGCAGTTTCGCGCACGTCAGCATCATCCATCACCAGCCCGATGACGATGGCGCATTCAAGCGCGTGCTGGAACGCATGTGCGGCTGGGACCAGGTGGCCACGGCGCATGCGCTGGCGGCCGTGGCGCATCAGTTCGGCCGTTGGGGTTTTGCGCAGGATCCTGCGCGCGCGCAGCAGCTGCTGGACCGTGCCGCGGTGCTTGCCGCCGACCAGATGGACGACGATTTCAACGTGCTGGCGGCGGCCGCGATGCTATGGGACGGCGGCGACCATGAGCAGGGATATTTCCTGACGCGTCAGCTGGCGGACCGGCGCGTGGCGGACTCGGCCTGCAGCATGTACGACATCCACCGGGGCTTCCGCGACAACACGCCCGACAGCTATCTGGATGACGCGGTGCGCGACCAGTGGCTGCAGCGCGCGGTGGAGGACGGCTCGCCGCTGGCCAAGTACAACATGGCCCATCGCAATATCTTCGACGGCGAGCTGGACTTCTCGCGCCGCGAGAACCTGGACAAGGTGCTGTGGCTGCTGCAAGGCGCACGCGAGGAACCGCGCGCGGAAGCGCTGGCGCGCTTGCGCATCGGCGTGCTGCTGCGCGACCACGGCACCGAACAGGAACGGCAGGAAGGCGTGCGCGCCTATCTGCGTCCGCTGGTCGAGGAAGACGACGACTGGCGCGCTGGGCGCGCCAGCGCCGAGATCGCGCTGGCCTACACGCACGGCCGCGGCGCCAAGAAGAACCGCTTTGCCGCAATCGAGTGGGCGCAGCACGCCTGCCGCCTGCAACCGGACGACGAGGACATCGAAGACATCCAGGCGCAGGTGATGAACTCGCACAGCCTGGTCAAGACCCTAGGCACGGTGTTCGGCGCCTATCTGGGCCGCGGCGGCGTGTCGGCCGAAGACCTGCCGCCCAAGCCGGCCGCGCAGTAATCATGGCGCGCGGCGGCCTGTCGGGATTGAAGCTGTCAACCCGGGTGCTGCTGGGCGATGCTGCCCTGGCCGGCTCCGGCGTTGCCTTGTGCACCGCGCCCGTGTGGCTGTACGCGGCCTTGCCGGGTGTGCTGGGCGTGGCCGCCGCGGCGCTGGCCCTGCCCCTGCCGTTCGCGGGCTGGGCGATGCTGCGGCTGCCTTTCGCCGCGCGCCCGCCGGGCGCCGAAGACGGTATCCGCCTGCGAGCCGAAGACGCGCCAGCGCTGTTCCATGAGATCGAGCAGATACGCGCCCGCCTGGGCGCGCCGGCGCTGGACGCCGTCTACCTGAACGGCGAGTTCAACGCCAGCATCCGGCAGCACCGACGCCTGCTGGGCCGCACGCGCAACGTGCTGTGGCTGGGACAGCCGCTGCTGGAGATGCTGTCGGCCGAGTCTTGCCGCGCCATCCTGGCGCATGAGTGCGCCCATATCGCGGGGAGCCACGGACGCTATGCCAGCCGCATCTATTTCGCGCGGCTGCAATGGCAGGAGGCGGCTCGGCAGCTGGAACGGCGCCAGGGACTGTCGACGGCTCCGTTGCGCCTCTTCATGAATTGGCACGTGCCGCGGTTTCTGGCGGCGAGCCTGGATTTTGCGCGGGCATGCGAGTACGAGGCCGATGCGCAGTCTGCGCAAGCCTGTGGCGCGGCTGCAGCCGCGAACGCGCTGCTGGCCGTGTCCGTGCAGGGCCGGGCCCTGCGCGAGTATTGGCCGGACGTGTATGCGCAAGCCACCGGCGCACAACCGCCCTCTCCGCATGCGCGGCTGGCCGGCGAAGCCGAGCTGGTCCATCCCCGCGACGAAGCCGAGGCGCAGGCCTGGCTGCACCAGGCGCTGTGCCGGCCAACCGCCGGCGACGACACGCATCCTTCGCTATCCGACCGTCTGGCCGCGCTGCATGCAGCGGCCCCGCAGAACGGCGCGACGTTGGCGGACAGCGGCGAGCAAGGCATGGCGCCAACCAACGCCAGCCCTTTGCCCTGGCGCCGCGCCTCGCCCAGCGTCGCTGAAGAATGGCTGGTCGACCAGCGCCTGCCGTTGGCTCTGGCGCTGGACGAATCGCAACGCGACGCCATCGAGCAGGCGGCCCGCGAGGCGCGTAACGAGCGCGACGAAGCGTTTGCCGGCCATCATGAGCTGCTGCGCAAGCAGCGCCTGCGCGCGCTCTCGGCCGACGAACGGGCGCGCATGGCCTGGTACGCCGACACGCTTACGGGCGACTCGGACGGCGCCGCCGCCCTGCTGGAGCAGAATCTGCATGAACATCCCGGCCACCTGCCCACGCTGTGCCAACTGGCCGCGCTGCAGATGCGCCGAGCTGCGCACAAGACCAGCGGCGAGGCTTCGCGCCTTGAAGCAAGCGCCGAGGCGCTATGGCGGCAAGCCATCAACGAACCCGGCCCCCATCGCCAGCCCTGCCTGCGCCTGCTGACGGCGGCGGCATTGCGGCGCGGTGACGCCGGCCAGGCGCAAACCTGGCGGGTGGAGGCGGACATGCTGGAGCGGAAGGTCCAAGCCGAAGGCGACGAGGCGCGCTATCAACCGCATGGATTGAACGAATCCGAACTGCGCAAACTCGCCGACACGCTGGATCCGCTGCTACGCATCGCCACCGGCGTCTGGGTGCTGCGCGACGCCAGCAGCGGCCGTCTTGCGCTGCTGGTGCTGGCGCGGGACTCGGCGTGGGCACGCGCCATCGGCAAGCTGACGGGCGAAACCAGCTATTTGCGGCGCGATTGCGAAATGCTGTTGGCGCGGCTGCTGCCACGCCTGCGCCAGCCTATCGAGCCGGTGCTGTTGGAAGCCGACGCAGCTTTGCTGAGCCTGTGCACGCCAGCCAGCCTCCTGCGGCAAGCCGGCGCCTGAGCGGCTCGCATACTTAACGTCCTGCCGCTCTGCGGCACACGCGCGCGGGCAAGGTCAGCGTGCAGACCGCGTTCTGAGGCGCAAGCCCGCGGATCGTGGCTTACCCGGCCCTATCCGCAGATCGCATTCCGCCATCAGCGGAACCGCAAGTGCCGCCGCTGCAAGTCGCCGACGGTCCTGCATCCCATCAGCTTCATGGCGCGCTCGATCTCGACCCGCATCAGTTCCAGCGCCCGCTCCACCCCAGGACGGCCCGCGGCCGCCAGCGGGAACAGGTAGTAGCGGCCCAAGCCCACTGCCTTGGCGCCCAGCGCCAGCGCCTTGAGCACATGCGTGCCGCGCTGCACGCCGCCGTCCATCATCACGTCGATGCGGTCGCCAACCGCGTCGACGATCTCGGCAAGCTGGTCGAAGGCGCTGCGCGAGCCGTCCAATTGGCGGCCGCCGTGGTTGGACAGCACGATGCCGGTGCAGCCGATGTCGGCCGCGCGCCTGGCGTCTTCCACTGACATGACGCCTTTCAGGCAGAACTGTCCGCCCCATTCCCGCACCATGGCGGCGACGTCGTCCCAGGTCATGGCCGGGTCCAGCATGTCGGTGAAGTAGCGGCTGATGGACATGGCGCCGCCGCCCATGTCGACGTGGGTGTCCAGCTGCGGCAGCCGGAAGCGTTCATGGGTCAGATAGTTGAGCGCCCAGGCCGGTTTGATGGCGAACTGCGCGATGCCGGCCAGGTTGAGCCTGAACGGAATGGCGAAGCCCGTGCGCTTGTCGCGCTCGCGGTTGCCGCCAGTGATGCTGTCCACGGTCAGCATCATGACCTGGACGCCGGCCTCCTTGGCGCGCGCCATCATTTCGCGGTTCAGGCCGCGGTCCTTGTGGAAGTAGAACTGGTAGACCTGGGGGCCGCCGCTGATCTTGCGGGCTTCTTCCAGGCTGACGGTGCCCAGCGAAGACACGCCGAACATGGTGCCGAACTTGCCCGCGGCAGCGGCCACCGCGCGCTCGCCGTCGTGATGGAACAGGCGCTGCAAGGCGGTGGGCGAGCAATAGACCGGCAGCGCCAGCTTCTGGCCCATGACGGTCACCGACATATCCACCTCCGCCACGCCGCGCAGCACATCCGGCAGCAGGTCGCAGGATTCGAACGCGGAGGTATTGCGGCGGTAGGTGGTTTCATCGTCGGCGGCGCCGTCGATGTAATTGAAGATGGGGCCCGGCAGCCGCTGGCGAGCCATGCGGCGAAAGTCATGGAAGTTCTGGCACTGGTTCAGACGCATGGGTAGACCTTTATCGACACTACACGTACAGACAGCCTGGGCCCCGAATGGAGCGGGAGGAATTGTAGACCGACAGCCGCGTTTGCCAGGGCAACGAAGTGAACCCCGTCGCAGATCGTGTTAAATGCGGGCTCTCGCCATACGAACGGAATGACCCCGCAATGCCCCATCCCCTGCTCAAACCGGCCGCCTGGGCTGCGGCCGCCGTCCTGTCGCTGCCCATCGCAACCGCCTCGGCGCAACAGAACCTGGAGCGCGCCACCTCCTTGGCCCAGATCCACGCCATCATGGAGTATTGCAAGGTGCTGACCCCCGAGCTGCTGGAGATCCTGAAAAAGCGGCAGCAGTCCGCCACGCGCGAGTCCGGCGTGTCGTCCCTGGTGTTCGATGCGGAGTATCTGCGCGCCTACACCAAGGCGCGCAAGGACCTGGCCGATTTCGGGGAGGAGGAAAAGGAGCTGACCTGCCAGCCCATGCGGGCCATGGCCGGCAAGGACTGAGCAGGCGTCGCCATGCGCTCCAAGTGGCTGCGCGGTGGCTTGAAACAGGACGCCAGCAAGCGTAGTCTGACACCGCTGATTCTCCCCCCAACTCGATAGCCAGGAGCGATGCATGGCGCAGAAAGAACGACATAAGGGCCGCTTGATCGATCACATCGGGCTGGTCGTGCGCGACCTGCCCGCCAGCAAGGCGTTCTACACCGCCGTCTTCAATGCGCTGAAGATTCCCATCGGCGGCTCCGACGAGAAGAACTTCTGGGCGGACGAGTTGTTCATCTCCGCGCCCGGCAGCGCCGAGGTGCAAGGGGAACTGACCGGCCGCATACACCTGGCCTTCCAGGCGGAAGACCAGGCCATGGTGGATGCGTTCTACAAGGCGGCGATGGCGCACGGCGGCCGGGATAACGGTCCGCCGGGCGAGCGCGCGGCCTACCATCCCGGCTACTACGCCGCGTTTGTGCTGGACCCGGACGGCAACAATATCGAAGCCGTCACCCGCGCGCGCGCCGAGCGTAGCGCGGCTTCGGTGCGGATCACTTACTGACCGCGCCGCCCGCGCCCGGGCCGGTTGTCATGCCGCGCCTCGCGGCGCCTGGATCATCTTCCAGCCATTGCCCGCCGGATCGCGGAAGCCCGCGTCCACGCTGCCATAGCGTTCGATGGGTTCCTGCGTGAATTCCACGCCCAGGGCCTGCAGCCGGGCATGGCTTGCGCGGCAGTCCGCCACGTGCAGGACCAGGGGCGGCATGGCCCCCTTCGCCACCAAGGCGCGCAGGGTCTGCGCGGTGGCTTCGTCGTGAATGGGCGGGCCGGGCGTGAACAAGCCTAGCTGGAACGAGGGCTGATCCGGATGCTGGACCGTCAGCCATCGGTATGGCCCGTTGCGCACGTCCGTATGGATGCGGAATCCGAGCTTGTCCACGTAGAACGCCAGCGCCTCGTCCTGATCGTCCACGTACACGCCCGCCACATTGATGCCTGGTTTCATGAGACCTCCTTGGTTGATGGCGGCAATTTACCGGCGGCCGCGCGGCGGCGCTTCTCCAAAACTGCGATGTTGAGATCGGGACGCTGCGCGGCCTTCACCACGCAGCCAGGCACGCGGTCCAGCGGCGGCATCCCGTCACGCGCCTGCGCGCGCATGGCGCTGGGACTGAGTCCCGTAATGTCGCGAAAAATGCGGCTATAGGTGCCCAGGCTCTCCCAGCCCGTGGCGTAAGCGATTTGCGTGACGCTCTGCTCCGTGTCCCTCAGCATGGCCACGCTTTGCTCGATGCGCCGCGTCAGCAGGTAGCGATGCGGCGGCAGGCCGAAGGCGCGCTTGAAGGAATGCGCGAAATGGGCCTTGGAGATGCCGCTGACCTCGGCCAGGCGCTCCACCGGCCAGGCTTCCTGCGAGGCTGCATCCATCCGGTCCTTGACGCGCAGCAGGCGGCGCAGCAAGGCCGGATCCTGCAGCGGATCTTCGCCCGACGCCGCTTGCGCCAGCAGCGTCCCCAACTTCAGCAGGGCGTCTTCCTCCACGGCGCTATAGCCCAGCACCACGCCTGGCGGCAGGTCCGCTTTACGGCAGAAGTCCGCGACCGGCTGCATGCCCACGCCCGCCGCCCGGGCCGCAGCCACGGCCCGCCCCACGTCCCAGCCCGGCGGCAGCCACCACAGCAGGTGAAAGCCCGCATGCTCGCCGCTGACGCGCAACGCGTCCCTGCCCACCGCCTGCCGCAAGGCGTGCAGCGCGGCGTCGCGGCGGCGCGCGTACATGCCGCGCGCCTTGCGCACGTGGCGGGCGAAGCTTCCGTCCTGCAGAAACGCCGCGAGCGTCATCTGTTCGATGATGCTGGGCGAGCGCCCCGCACGGCGGCGCGCCTGCACGAAAGCGGGCGCCAGCGCCTTGGGCACCACCGCGTAGCCGATGCGCAGCGCGTTGAACAGGGTCTTGTTGAAACTGCCGCAATGGATGACGCGGTCGGCCGTGTCCAGGCTTTTCAGGGCCGCCAGCGGCGCGCCGTCGTAGCTGAATTCGCTGTCGTAGTCGTCCTCGACGATCCAGCAGCCGGCCTGCGCGGCCCAGTCCAGCAGTTCCAGACGGCGCGACACCGGCATGGTGACGCCGGTGGGCGACTGGTGGGCGGGCGTGACGTGCACCAGTTTCACGCCGCGCTGGCGCCGCGCCTGCGCAACCGGAAAGCCTTCGGCGTCGATGGCCAGGGGGACGATGTGCCGCGTGTATTGGCCGAAGATGGGCTCGGCGTTCAGGTAGCCGGGATCCTCGATCAGCACCTTGTCCCGCGGCTGCAGCAGGAGATGGCCGCAGAGGTCCAGGCCGTCGCGGATGCCGCTCAGGATGATGACCTGTTCCGGATCGCAGCTGATGCCGCGAGCGGCGCCCAGATAGCGTGCGATCTGCTCCCGCAGCGCACGCCAGCCTTGCGGTTCGTCATTGGCGAGCTGGGCCGGCGTCACCCGGCGTGCGCTGGCCATGAGCCCCTTGCGCCAGCGTTCCATCGGGAAGAGCGCGGCGTCGGCGCTGCGGGAGAAGAACTGGGAATTGGGCTGCGCCGACGTGAAGATCGCGGCCATTTGCGGCGCGGGCGGCGGCGCGCCGGCGGTTGCCACACGTTGCGCCGCGCCTGCTTGCGATACAGGCGCGGGCGCTCGCGCCTTGGACCTGGCTGCGCCCTCGCCCGGCAACCCTGCCCGGAAGAAGTTGTCCGGAATCACCGCCGCCACATACGTGCCCGAGCCGACCGTGCCGGCGGTATAGCCTTCGCTGCGCAATTGGTCGTAGGCGGCCTCGACCGTGGAGCGCGCGATGTGCCAGCGCCCAGCCAGGCTGCGCGTGGACGGCAGGCGCGCGGCGGACGGCAGCGCGCCCTTCAAAATGCGCTCGCGGATCTCGCGGTAGACCCAGGCCTGCTTGGATTCGCCTGGCCGCGCGGCGTCCATCGGCAGGTCCAGGCTGGCTTCCTGGCGCTTCGCAACGGGCTGCCCTGCTGAAAGTGGCTTGTTCATATTGCTTGAAATGGCTCTATTTCATGTAGCCATTCTATCGGTAGATTGACCGCCTGAGCCCCAAGTGGGGCAAATTTCCTGGAACCCGCCATGAACGCCACCCCGCCCTGCCACACCATCACCCTGGAGACCGGCCCTTTCGTCACGGACGGCTCGACCTCGATCCTGGAAGCGGCGCTGGCCCAGGGCATACCCGTGCCTTTCTCCTGTCAACGCGGGGCCTGCGGCTCGTGCCGTGCCGTGGTCGTGGATGGCAGCTACGAGCGCATCGCCCCGCCCGCGGACGGCAGTTACCAGGCCGCCAGCGACGAACTGCTGATGTGCCAATGCCGCGCGGCCAGCGACCTGACGCTGCGCTTCCCGCACTGGCGCGCCCCCCAGCAGCCGATCCCGCCGCGCCGCGCCAGCGTGGTGTCGCGCCTCCCGCTGGCGCCCGGCGTGACCCAGCTCATCGTCGAACTGCAAGACGGGCAAAGCTACGACTACCTGCCCGGCCAGCATGCCCGGCTGATCCTGGACGGCGGCGCCCGCCGCCATTTTTCCATCGCGAACGCGCCCGGCGCGGCGGGACCTGCCCGGCTCGAGTTCCATATCCGTCACATGCCTGGCGGAGCCTTCACCGAGGGCATCCTGCCTGGGCTCAAGCCTGGCGACACGCTGACCCTGGACGCGGCGCAGGGCGACTGCACCTGGGCCGTGCCGGAACGGGAAGACATCGACCACCTGGTGCTGCTGGCCACCGGCACGGGCTATGCGGGCGTGGCGCCCATCCTCATGGCCGCGCTGCAAAGCCGCACGCTGAAGACGGTGACGCTGTATTGGGGCGGACGGACGCCGGACGACTGCTACGCCGGGCAGATGCTGGACGCTTTGCAGGGCAAGGGCGACGGGTTCCAATGGCGCGCAGTGCTGTCCAAAGGCGTAGCCCTGAAGTCTGATCGCGTGCAGGATGCGGCCCTCGCGGCCGGCCACGACTGGGCCCGCAGCCTGGTCTACGCCTGCGGCAACCCGGCAATGGTGAGCGCGGCCCGCGAACGGCTGCTTGCGGCCGGCCTACCGGAAGACCGGTATCGGGCCGAAGCCTTCCACCCGGCGGCAGGAGGCGCGGCGGACCCCACGCCACAGCGCGAAGCGCATCCCTGGGAGCGCATCAGCCCGCGCTATACGCTGGAAGGCATCCTGGACGCGCGCCGGCGCTCCATGCAGGCCGTGGAAGAAATCGCCGCGCTGATGCGGCCCGGCATGACGACGCGCGAGGCCATCACCGCTGCGGACGACCAGCTGCGCCGGATGGGCGCGTCCCACAACTGGCATCCCACCTATGTGCGCTTCGGCCCGGACACGCAGTCCCCACCGGTCCAACGCACCGACTATGACCGCAAGCTGCAGGAGCACGACATCTTCGTGCTGGACATTGGTCCGGTATGGAATGGCCATGAGGGCGACTACGGCGACACCTTCGTGCTAGGCGCGGATGCCGACCGCCTGCGCTGCGCCGAGGCCGCGCGCGAGGTCTTCCGCCGCGCCCGCCTGGCATGGCTGGAAGGCCTGACGGGCGCCGCCTTGTACGACCGCGCCTCGGAGTATGCGCGCGAACATGGGTGCGAGCTGGTGCGGGAGATTCCGGGGCACCGGGTATCGGATTTTCCGCATGCGCTGTACGGCAGGCACCTGCTGGCGCAGGCGGACTTCGTGCCCGCCGACGGCATCTGGGTATTGGAGATCCAGGTGCGGGATGCGCAGCGGCCCATCGGCGCGTTCTACGAGGATGTGTTGCTGCGTTAGTGCGGCGGCGGCCACTTGTGGCTGTCCGCCAGCCGCGCCCCCTATCCGCGCTGGCTCAATGCCCGGCTGATCCGGTGCTTGGACACCGTGGTCTTCGGCACATGGAACGGGAACCAGCTACGCACGTCCTCGTCCAGCCCGATGCCATGCATGTAGTTGTAGATGGCCTTCTTCAGTGCCTTGCCCAGCGCGTCGTGGTCCACGCCGGTGGGATCATGGAAGCCCACGTCGTTCTTGGCGAACGTCACCGGCGGCAAGGGCCGCAGCGTCACACCGTATTCCTCGGGGTTCTGGCCCACCGGGGAATGCACCGTACAGGCGAAGCGGTGGAAAAAGCCGCTCTGGATGCAGCCGTTATCGAACAGCTGCCGCACGTATTCCAGCGCATCCACGGTGTCCTGCACGGTCTGCGTGGGAAAACCGTACATCAGATAAGCGTGCACCAGGATGCCAGCGTCCGTGAAGGCGCGCGTGACCCGCGCCACCTGGTCGACCGAGACACCCTTCTTCATCAGGGTCAGCAGGCGGTCCGACGCCACTTCCAATCCGCCCGACACGGCAATGCAGCCGCTGTCGGCCAGCAGCTCGCAGAGTTCGGGGCTGAAGGTCTTCTCGAAGCGGATATTGCCCCACCACGAGATGCCGGTGTTGCGCTCGATCAGCTCGGTCGCCAATGCCTTGAGCGACTTGGGCGGCGCGGCTTCGTCGACGAAGTGGAAACCGGTCTGCCCGGTTTCGCGCACGATGGCCTCGATGCGGTCGGCCAGCACCGCGGCGGACGCGCCTTCGTAGCGGCCGATGTAGTCCAGGCTGACGTCGCAGAAGCTGCATTTCTTCCAATAGCAGCCATGCGCCACGGTCAGCTTGTTCCAGCGGCCGTCGCTCCACAGCCGGTTCATGGGGTTCAGCATGTCCAGCAGCGACAGGTAGCGGTCCAGCGGCAGGCCGTCCCAGGTGGGCGTGCCCACTTCGGCGAAGGCGATGTCGGGCTCGACCATGTTCACGTAACGCACCGCGCCCGTGTCCGCGTCGCGCAGGAAGGTGCGCACCAGGCGCTGGCGCGAGCGCTTGCCCTGCACGTGCTCCAGCAGCGACAGCAAGGGCCGTTCGCCCGCGTCCAAGGTCACGTAGTCGAAATAGTCGAAGACCCGCGGGTCCTTCAGTTCACGCAGTTCGGTATTGACGAAGCCGCCGCCCAGCACGGTGACGATGCTGGGGTCATGCGCCTTGATGGCCTGGGCGATGCGGAAGGCGGCGTAGACCGCGCCGGGGAACGGCACGGACAGCAGCACCATGGTGGGCGCATGGCGGGCCAGCGCTTCGGCGGTCAGGCTGCGCAGCATGTCGTCCACCAGGGTCGGCGGGGCGGCCAAGGCCCGCGCCAAGGGATCGAAGGTGGGCTGGCTGCCCGCCAGCGATTCGGCGTAGCGCACGAATTCGAAGCGCGAATCCACGCCGTCCCGCAGCACGTCAGCCAGATCGTTCAGATACAGCGTCGCCAGGTGCTTGGCGCGGTCATGCAGGCCCAGCGCGCCGAAGGCCCAGCCCAGCGGATCGCCGCCGTCTTCGTCCAGATACACCTCCAGCGAGGCGAAACGCGGTCCCTCGGGCAGGAAATTGCGGCCCACGATGCGATGCGCCAGCGTGGGATCGCGGCCCTGCAGGAAGGCGATGGTGGGTTCTATGGTCGCCAGGTAGCGCGCCTGCTGCGCCACGAAGGCCTGGACCGCGGGCGTGTGCTTCTGGGCCGGCAGTTGGGCGATACGTTCCGCCACGGCGCGCAGGCCCTCGGCCGACAGCAGGCGCAGCACCAGGGCCAGCGCCAGGTCTTCCTGGAACGAGGTCACGTCGCGCGACCGCAGAAAGCCGGTCAGGTAGGCGGTGGACGGATAAGGAGTATTGAGCTGCGTCATCGGCGGGATGACGGACAGCACGCGTAAAGGCAAGGAGGACATGAAGCACGGCAAGGCTGCCGTCGAAGCGGGGATCGGAGCCATTATAGGCAGCGCGGCGGGCGCCGCCGGCGCCGGCCGGCAACGATCAGCGGATTGTGCCGGCCGGCGCGAGCGTCACAGGTCGCCCAGCAAATTGGGGTCGAACTTCCATTTATGGTTGGGATCGAGAGCGCACAGCACCATCGTTTCCTTGTGTTTCTTGAAGCCGAGGTCCTTGAGTTTCAATTCCCCATCGCATGCCGGGCACTGCCCACCGATCTCCGTGTAGAAAACCTCGCCTGCCTGATTCGCCTCGAGATTGAAGGTCTGAGCGACCCGTGCGTACCGCTTGCGCTTCAAGTCAAGGCCGGCAATCAGTCCCAGGAAACTCGGGATCATCAGGACCGACCACCACAGCGAGCTTGCCAGATTGAAGAATCCATAACCCGCCATGGCCAGCCCGGCCGCGCCGACAGCCACCATCGAATTCGCCGTTACCGGCTTGCCGCGCAGCCGGATGGGAATGACCCGATATCGCTGGAGCGCGTCAGCCCACCTGCCGCGGGGGCCTTCGGCGGGTGGCAGGTTCCCGGGTGCCGGATGATCCTGGCCTGCCGGGACGCTGCCAGTGTTCGATGTGAGGATGTTCTTGCTGGGCACGCCAGCCAACACCCTTGTACATTCGTCACACAAGCGGTTCTTGCCAGCGTGGGCGGCTCCGCATTTAGAGCAATGCACGCATATCCCCTCGAAAATGGAAGTTGTAATCTGGCACCATTATTACCGTTATTCTCAGCCCCCTTTTCTCCCTCGAAGCCTGGCGTCCTCCGCATGCGCAACCGCTCAGACCCTTTCGCTCCGCCCGGCAAGCAGCGGACCGTCCACCTCAACTCGCTGCTTTGGATCCTTGAGCCGCTGGAGCGGGATGCCGGCTACATGCGCCGCAAGATGTTCGGCTGCGACGCAGCGTACCTGGATGGCTTGCTCTACCTGGTTGCCGCCGATCGCGAGGATCCCTGGAGCGGCCTGATGGTGTGTACTTCGCAGGAACGCCAGGAGGCGCTGATCAGCGAGTTTCCGGGCCTGCGGCCGCATCCGGTGTTGGGCAAGTGGCTGTACCTGCCGCAGATCGACGAGAACTTCGAGACGCTTGCGGCCCGGATGGCGGCGCTTGCGCTGACGCGGGATCCGCGCTTGGGCGTCGCGCCCAGGCCGCGATCGCGGCGCCCCAAGGCAAGGCTGATCGGCGCCTAGGCCGAGCGGGCTTGGCGCGGCCCTTTCAGGCGCACTAAAATTCCTGCTCTACCCCGTGCAACGCACGCGGAGAAGTCGCCATGCGCATCCCCTTCAAGAACGGGTGGGAGCGATGCTCCCTCTACGCGGCGGTGGCGCTTGCGCTGGCCTTTGCGCTGGCCGCGCTGCCGCTATTGGCCTATTTTGCCGCGCACAACCAGATTCTTGCCTACGGCAGGGATGTCGCCCTGGGATATGCGCAGAATGTGCTGGAAAGATCGGAACGCATCTCCGACGCGCTCAAGCGCGACACTCAGGAATTGAACGCGGTGGGCGGCAGCGATCCTTGCTCGGCGGCACACCTTGATCTCATGCGCGACCTGGCCTTGCAATCGATCGATTTCATGATCATCGGCCATGTGTCAGGCAATATCCTGCGCTGCTCTTCATATGGACCGCATCCAGAAGGCATCGATGTGGGTCCGCCCAGCTACGTGGGGCAGTACAACGTACGCAGGCATGTGCGGCTCTCGGCCACGTCCCGAGGGGATTTTCTTACCGTCGAGGACCGCGGCTGGATCTTCTTCTTTTCATCCGACCAGCCCATCGACGTGCCCCGGCGCGGCGTAGTGTCGCTGGCGACGTACTCACCCATGGCGCGCGAGTTCCGTACCCATACCGGATTTCTCAAGCCGCAATGGATGAACGCGGGCCGGGCCGGAGAGGAAACGACCTTCACGGACGGCAGCTATGTCGTCGCCGTGCTGGAATCCAAGCGCTATCCCACAGGCGTGATCGCCGCTCTGCCGATAAGCCGCTTCAGCAGCCTCGAAACCCTGACGGAGTCGCTGGCGGTGGCCATCGCCCTGTTCATCGGCCTGCTGCTGTCGGCGCTGACCCTCTATCTTGCCCGCAAGCGCACGACGGTATCTTCCTGGACCCTGCGCCGGGCGCTCAAGGGCGGCGAGATCCACATGGTCTATCAACCCATCGTCGACCTGAAGACGGGCGCATGGGTGGGCGCGGAAGCCCTGATGCGTTGGCGGCGCGCGCAAGGCGTGGAAATCCCGCCCGACATCTTCATCGCGAAGGCGGAATCGCTGGGCATGATAGGCGAATTCACGCAGCGCATGCTCGCGCTGGTGGCGCAAGACGCGCGCGGCATTTTTGCTCGGGCCGGACAGTTCTACCTCAGCATCAATCTTGCCGCCGATGATGTGAAATCGGACAGGATCATCGCCGATCTTCGCACCTTGCTCGCCGACAGCGGCGGCAATCCGCAGCAATTCAAGGTCGAGGTCACGGAGCGCAGCATTCTCGACGAGTCGCTCGGCCGGGACGCGCTCGATGCGATCCGGGCGCTGGGCATGCGCGTCGTGGTCGATGATTTCGGCACCGGCGGCGCCAACCTCAAGTATCTGACGACGTTTACGTTCGACGACCTGAAGATCGACAAGGTCTTTGTGCAAGGCATAGGCACCAATGCCGTGACCGCCGAGGTCGCGTTCCATATCGTCCGGATCGCGAAATCGCTCAACATGGGCCTCATTGCGGAAGGCGTGGAGACTGACGTGCAGGCCGAAAGCCTGCGCCAGGCTGGCGTGGAATCGGCGCAAGGCTGGCTGTACTCGCGGCCGCGGACCACGGCGGCACTGATCGATGCGCTACCGGAGACGACGGTAGGCCCAACCGGTTCCGCGGCTCCGCGCCCATGACGGCAGCCGGCCAGGCTACCCGAGAATCAGCAGCTCACCGGGCTCGCGGCGGCACTCGCCAACTCCACCCGGTTCCCGCCCAGCGCCTTCGCCCGGTACAAGGCCCGGTCCGCCGCGGCCAGCGCATCGGCCAGAGGCGGAACCTTGTCCTCGAACTGCGCCAGCCCGACGCTGACCGTGGCCGGTATGCCCAGACTGTCGTCCCGACCGGATACCGTCACGGCAAAATGCTGCGCCACGGCCGCCCCCAGCACCGTGGCGCGGCGCGCATCGGGGCCGGACAACAGCGCGGCGAATTCTTCGCCGCCGATGCGGGCCAGCAACACGGCGTCGCCCAGCACGCAGCGCGCGGCGTCCGCGAAGAACTTCAGCACCTGGTCGCCCGCCTGGTGGCCATGCCTGTCGTTGATGGCCTTGAACTGGTCCAGATCGAAGGCCAGCACGGCCACGGGCCCGCGCCCTGCTCCGCCCTCGATGATGCGGGCGCCCTGCTCGAAGAACCAACGGCGGTTGCCCAGGCGGGTCAGGTAGTCGGTCTGGGATTCCCGCAGCAGCTGGCCATGGGTCTCTTCGCGGATCAGCTTGAGCAGCGTCATCGGCAGAACGATTGAATACAGCACCCCTTCGTACATGGTGAGGGTGCTGGCGGCCAGATGTACCCCTGGCCCATGCTCGGCCACCCACCAGGGCAGGATGAAGGCCCGGGCGGTGTAGACCAGCGCGTGGATGCTCGCCACCGCAGTGGCGATGCGCAGGGGCGTCAGCGACCTGAGGGACTGGCAGCGCAGCAGCTCCCAGGCGGTCATGCCGCTGACCAGCGCGATGGGGAAGGCGCTGATGTACTTCCAGACCACGTCCTGCCCCTCGTCGCCGGCAGCCAGCCAGATCAGGGCCATGACGATCAGCAAACCGTAGGAAGCGGCGCGATAGCGCCTGCCGCTCAGCGAGGCCGCGCCATTCATGATCAACAGATAGCCGCTGAGCACGATCAGATTGGCGACTGCCGAGCCGAACGCGCCAGGCAGCTTGGCGCGGAACAGCGCGACAGTGCACCCCACGGCAAGCGTGGCGAAGCCCGCCGCCAGGATACGCAATGATCCGCTGCGGCTGGGATGGGTCCGATGCTCCCAGAACGTCAGGCCTGCACTGGCGAGCAGCGTTCCGATGATGATGAAGTAAAGAGTGAGGAGATCGACGTACATCTTGAATGCATGGGTATCGCGCCGCCGCAACGCGGGGCCAGCAGGAATTCTACGTGGGAAATATGTCCTGGAAACATAGCGTAACCCCTTGCACAAAGCGGTTTCTCTCTATGAAAGCCAAGACGAAACAGCCCCCTCCCAACGCAAAAAAAGCGCCATAAGTGGCAAATTCGCCACTCATCTACAATCCGGGGCGGTGCCGGTTGCCAACCGCAATCGGGCAGTAGCTCACAGGTAGTAATGACGCGCGCGAAAACACCCGCTTCCAGGAAGAGAAGTCCCCCAAGCAGATCCAAGGCCCGTGCCGGTTCCCGGTCCAGCGGCCGTTTCCCCCGATTCCTGAAGGCCCTGCTGTTCTCGTCCCTGGCGAGTTTCGGCGCGGCCAGCTATATGCTGAATCCGCAGTGGCGGATTCCGGCGCCGGTGCAGGAAGTCATTACGCGCCTGGGCTGGCCGCAGCAACGCCAGCCCGCGGCCCCCGCAGCGGTGCCGACCGCGGCGCGGACTGGGGCGCCGGTTCAAACGATGTTTGCGGAATGCCGGCAGTTCTTTCCGCATTCGCGCCCGCCCGAGGTGCCGGGCGGCCAGAAACTGCGGGAGGTGTGTTTTTCGGCCTTCGCCATCCTGCATGACGGGCAGACCAAGACGCCGGTGTTCGTGGCGGAACGCCTGAACCGCCAGATGCTGACCCAGGCCCAGGGACAGCGCCGCACCGACAAGTTCTACGCCGAGGCGCGGCTGCCGCGCGCTGAACGGGCGGAATTGGACGACTATCGCGGCTCGGGCTATTCGCGCGGGCACATGGCTCCTGCTGGCGACATGTCCAGCCCCGAAGCCATGGCACAGAGCTTTTCGCTGGCCAATATGGTGCCGCAGGACCAGACGCATAACGGCGGCGCCTGGAGCAGCATCGAGCAGGACACGCGCAAATACGTGATGCGCGCCGCGGGCGACGTGTACGTCTTCACCGGGCCGGTCTATGCCGACAAGCCCAAGACCATAGGCTCCGGCGTGGCCGTGCCCACTTACATTTACAAGGTTGTGTACGACGCGACCTCGGGGCGTTCGTGGGTGCACTGGCAGGCGAACGCCGCTAGCACCAAGGCCGGGCCGCCCATCAGCTACGAGGAATTCGTCAAGCGCACGGGAATCCGGGTACTGCCGGCCGGGGGTTGAGGGCCGGGACCAACAGGCAGCTCATAGCTTGGATTCGAAAAACTCCACTTCGATGCGGTCCGCGCTCAGGTAGCCGCAGAGGTTGGCCGGGAAGCGCGCCCGGCTGCATGCGGTGTACGCGTTTCCATATAACACCGCGGTCTGGAGAAAATTGCGGCTGAGCGCCGTGCTGTCTGAGTGGATGCTGCGCTTGAGGTCGGCTTGCAGCCGCTCGCTCGCCGCGCGCATCGGGCGCAGGATTTCCGCCTCGAACCTGCGGGCCACGCCCGCTTCCGCTTCGTTCGCCGGCACGCTGGATTGCGCAGGGTCATAAGCATCCAGCAGTTCGTTCGGGGCTCGGCGTGCGCAATAGAATGCCTGATAGTACGAACCCGTCGCGGGCCGCTTGAGGCGGGCTCGCGCAAGGTAGGCCAGCGACGGCACGGAGGAACTCCAGGAAATCAGGGTACTGGTCGTGCCCGGCTTCACCGTGCTTACGTACGCGGGCAGGCAGGCGCCGAGGGGCTCGCGCCTGGACCGCAGATCCGCCAGCCTTGCGGCGGCGTAACGGTCGCCGTAGCGCAGCACGTCCTCGTAATTGCCGCTGAGATGGCTGCCGATGATTACCCCTTGCACCACCCAGATGCAGTAACCGTCGACGGACTGCCCGTCCTGGCAATATGTCGCCAACGCTCGCTTCATGCTGGGCCCCATCGCCTGAAAGCCCAGATCCAAGGCATCGGAATATGCTCTATACAACGCCTGGCTTCTCTCCTCTCCCAAGCCCAGCGGCGCGCCCAGGGTCGAAGACGCCAGCACGGCCGCCACCACCGAAGCGAACAATGGCATATCACTTCTCCTGTTGGGTGGCAGAAAGCCGGCTGCGGTCGCGCGCGCTCAGCACCGTATCGGGATAGCGGTACATCCAGCGTCCGTCCCGGCATTGATAGACACGCCTGCCATAGACGACGGTCGAACCTTCGCCGTAATAGTTCAGATGCGCGGCGTCCGAGGGGCGGGTGAAGTACTCGCAGGCCTGGCCGGCGTAGTCGGCCCCGGGATCCTTGGGCCCGGCATTGGCGGAAGCCGATGGATTTGGTGCATCGGCTGGAACATTGCGGGGCTTGTCGCGCATCGCGGAGTTGTTCCAGGGATTCAGGGCGGGATCCGTGCCGTAGCCCTCCTTGATCCGGTCGCGGTCCCGCTGGTAGTCGGCCTCCCGCTTCGCCCGGGCCTGGGCCTCCGCCGCGCGCTGCGCGTCCTCGTACTGCTGGCGCAATCGGTCCTGCGCGCCCTGGTCAAGCAGCGCGTCGTCCTGCTGGCCGGAACTGCGCAGATAATCGCTCAACACCTTTTGCGCCGCGTCGATGGCGGCGCCGGTGTTGCTGCGCGAAGAAGATGAGGAACGTGACGTGCCGGTGGCCTCGATGGCCTGTCCGGGCCCCGCATGGGCCCCGACGCCGCAACCTGCCAGCACGACCAGCGCCATGATGCGAACCGCGAGCCTGGCCATAGGAAAGCTCCCCGAGCAAAACAGCGCAAACGCCTGCTAGCCTCGGAGCGAGCCATGTGGATGGCCTGTCCCGGCGCGGCGCTTCCATGATAGATCGCACCGCCGCCGCCGGAATCAGCCAAAAGGGGGAATCAGCCCCCTACCCCCGCCGCGCCGCCTCGATGGCCGCGATATCAATCTTGCTCATCGTCATCATCGCGTCAAACGCGCGCTTGGCGGTGGCGGGGTCCGGATCCGAGATCGCTTCGATCAACATGCGCGGCGTGATCTGCCACGACAGGCCCCACTTGTCCCGGCACCAGCCGCATTCGCTGGCCTGGCCGCCGTTGCCGATGATGGCGTTCCACAGGCGGTCAGTCTCAGCCTGGTCTTCGGTGGAAATCTGGAAGGAAAAAGCCTCGCTGTGCTTAAAGGCCGGACCGCCGTTCAAACCCACGCACGGGATGCCCGCGACGGTGAACTCCACCGTCAGCACATCGCCCTGCTTGCCGGAGGGATAGTCGCCCGGCGCGCGCAGGATCTTGCGCACGGCGCTGTCCGGAAAGGTCCGCGCGTAGAACTGCGCGGCTTCCAGGGCGTCGCTGTCGTACCAGATACAAACGGTGTTCTTGCTGGACATGTTTGCTCTCCTGTCTAGGGCGAGCGCAGGAACCGCCTGCTCGGCGAGTCCGAGGCGCGCTGCTCCAGGATAGGGAAGGCGCGCTTTCGGGCCGACCAGGGCCGCCGCTGCTCCATGTTGCCCGCATACCCCAATGGGGTTGTGCCCCCAAGGGGCCGGATGTCGCCAAGCCACGATTCTTCCTGGCGACTTGCAAAAAAAACTAGCATAGACTTAAGTGTTCGTTTTGAAAATCCGGCTTGCCAGCCTTTCTGGAAACCCAGAGTAGCGCTGATCTGCCGTGCGGCGGGTTGGGCCACCGTGCTTTTGAATGTCCGATTCGTGTTCTGGTAGTTCCCCCCCAAGGAGCGCAAGAATGAAACTTGGACTCGCAATTCTGTCGCTCGCCTTGCTGCCGCTGGCGACCGGCATCCCGGCCGCACTCGGCGCGCCGCAGGCGCCCGGCGCCAAGACCGCGCTGACGCTACCGGCGCCAGACGTCATCATGCACCCCGAGTACGCCAAGGCCATAGGCCGCTACGCCTATGTCTGGGGCTGGCCCATGGTGAACATGCTGAACCGCAATGACCGGATAACCAAGGCGCCCCGCCCAGGCTTGCTGGGCGGAATCCTGCCTGCCGCGCCGCGTGGGCAGGTGGGCATGCTCCACGATTACATCGTCCCGCAAGAAACCTTCGTAACCTGTCCCAACCAGGACGTGGTGTACGGCCTGGGCTTTTTCTCCTTGGACGAAGAGCCCGTGATCGCCCAGGTGCCCGACTTCGGCGACCGTTTCTGGGTCTATGCGCTCTATGACCAGCGCACCAACCAGTTCGGCCAGTTGGGCAAGCCCTACATGAGCAAGCCAGGGTTCTATCTGCTGGTCGGCCCCAACTGGAAGGGCAAGCGGCCGGCCGGCGTGCAGGCGGTCATCCGCAGTCCCACCGCGCTGGCCAACGCCATCCCGCGCATTTTCATGGATGACACGGAACAGGATCGCAAGGCCATCCAGGCCAAGATAAACCAGGTGGTGTTCTATCCGTTGAAGGACTTCAACGGCAAGATGAAGACCATAGACTGGAAGACCGCGCCCGAAATCCCGAACCCTCAGACCGACAGCGCCAACTCGGGCGAAACGCGGTGGGTGGTCCCCGAGACCTTCTTCGACCAGTTCGGCAAAGTGCTGGACATGGTGCCGCCGCTGCCCGGCGAAGAAGCCATGTACGCGCAGTTCCGTTCCGTGCTTGCCGCGGCCGCGCGCGATCCCGCCATCAAGGAAGCCCTGCTCCAGGCCGCCAAGGAAACCGAGGACCAGGTCATTGCGCCGTTCTTCCAGTGGAAGCACAACGGCCGCCCCGCCGGCAACAACTGGAACCGGTCCACCAACAACGCCCAGACCGGGCTGGATTACTTCAACCGCACGGGCACGGCCAAGTCGAACATGTTCGACAACCGGCCGACCGAAACGCAGTATTTTTATACGGACTTCGATTCGGCCGGCACGCAGCTGGACGGCAACCAGCGCTATGAAATCACCTTCCCCAAAGGCCAGCTTCCGCCCGTCAAGGGTTTCTGGTCGCTGACGCTCTACAACAAGCTGCACCTCTTCAGTCCGAACGAACTCAAACGCTACTCGCTGGGCACCAAGAACAAAAACCTCGCGCGCAATGCGGACGGATCCTTGACCCTCTACGTTGGGCCGACCTCGCCTGGCCAGGACAAGGAAGCCAACTGGCTGCCATCGCCAAAAGAACCGTTCTCGCTCTACATACGCGCGTACTGGGGCCAGCAGGCCGTACTCGATGGCAGCTGGAAACCGCCGCAAGTCAAGAAAATGGATTGATCTTCCGGGCCGGCCCGCCGGTCCGCGCTTTTTCCTTTCCACTTCGCCATGGCATGCGCGGAGCGTATCCGCAGCCGTTATCAGGAGTTCCTTCATGCGCAACAAACCGAGACTCACCCTGCTGTCCGCCGTGCTGCTGGCCGCTCTTTCCGCAGCAGCGGGCGCCGCGCAGGAACAGGCCACCGTCTCGCCGCTGGTCAAACAGCTCAACAACGGCAATTGGCTCGCACAGGACGAGGCGGAGCGCCTGCGCGACGAACTCTTTTATCAGCGCGCCATCCATGCCTACATGACGATGCTGCCCGCGCTCAACGTGATCGGCATGCGCGATGGCTCCGAGAAGACATTTGGAGCCGGGTACAACGTGCTGCCCATCTGGAAGGAGCGCATGGACGCCAAGACCATGGTGCCCACGCCCAATGCAGACGTCATCTATTCGATGAGCTACCTGGACCTGAAGAAGACCGGCCCGCTGGTGGTCAAGGCCCCGGCCAATGTCATCGGCATGTTTACCGACTTCTTCCAGCGCACCATCACCGACGTGGGCGCCATCGGCCCGGACCGCGCGCGCGGCGGCCTGTATCTGCTGCTGCCGCCGGACTACGACGGCCATATTCCCAGCAGTTATTTCGCATTCAAGTCACCGACCTACAACGTGTTTCTGTTTTTCCGCACCGTCATGGCGAAGGGCGACGGCAAGCCCGACCCCGGCCCCGCCGTCAAGGCGGCGGAGACCACTCGTGTCTATCCCTTGTGGGCCGAGGAGAAAAACATCAAGCCCATGGAATTTCCGGACGCCAGCGGCAAGCGCGTCGACATGATGTACCCGGTGGATGGCCAGTACTGGCAGAAGCTCAAGGACTTCGTCGACTACGAACCGGTGTCCGCCATCGATCCCGAGCTGCGCGGCGTCCTGGCGTCCATCGGCATCGTCAAGGGCCAGCCCTTCAAGCCGACCCCGCGCCAGCAGGAGATGCTGCAAAAGGCCGTGGAAACCGCGCCCAGGATGATACTGGCGCTGCGCCAACTGGGACGCGAGGACGGCCGCAATCTCTATTACAAGGACCGTCAATGGGAGCGCGCCTGGGCGGGCGGCACGGCGGAATGGATGCAGGAAACCTATCTGGACGTGAACCAGCGCGCCGGCTTCTTCCAGTACGCCTATTCATCGGCGCCGGCCATGGTCATGCGCACGACGGGCGCGGGCTCGAAGTATCCTTACACAGCCAGGGATGCGGCCGGGAACTTCATGAACGGTTCAAATACCTACAAACTGAGGCTGCCGGCAAACGCGCCGGCGGCCTTGTTCTGGGCGGTCACGGCGTACAACGTCACCGACGGCACCATGCCGGAAACGCAGCAGCTCATGCCGTCCACCAACGGCTACTACGACATCCCCAAGCAAGCGGACGGTTCACAGGAAATCTGGTTCGGGCCGCGGAAGCCGGAGGGCATCGCCGATGCCGCATTCATCCAGACCATACCCGGCCGCGACTTTCTGATCGCGTTGCGGCTATACGGAGCGGAAGATGCCTTCTACGACCAGACCTGGAAGCCGGACGACGTCGTCAAGATGAAGTAGGCGTGCATCCGTGCCAACCAACGCGGGAGGCCGATATCGGCCTCCCGCCCCCCGCCGCTAGGGCGTCACGATGTTGAACCAGAACGGGAAGTCGTCCAGCGCGCCGAAAACTTCGGCGAGCTTGGCCTGATCGCCGCTGACCTTGACATCGCCTTTGGCCATGGCGTCCTTCAGCGTAGTCTGCTTCAACATGATGTTGTTGAGGGTGTCGCGGGTCAGCGACACGCTGGCGCTGGGGTCCTTGGCCTGCCTGCCCTCGGAATGGTTGAGTACGCTGTTGGCCATTTCCAGCATGTATTGCTGTTTCGTGTCGGTGAAATCCACATTCAGCACGACGTGCTTGCCCTCGGTCTTTTCGCGGTTCAGCCGCACCGCAAAATAGTCGAACAACATGTCCAGCGTCATGGCGCGCACGGTGTCCGGGCTGGCGGTGTCCGGTACCGGCAGCTTCTGCACGCCTTCGCGCAATTCCTTGGCGCCGGTCAGGTAGAAGTTGCGCCACGGGCCGCTTTCAGCCTGGTAGCCCAGCTGCTCCAGCGCATCGGCCTGCAAGCTGCGTGCCTCCTGGTTCTTCGGATCCGCGAATACCGCGTAGTTGACGACCTCGGCCACCCAGCGGTAGTCGCCCTTGGCGTAGTATTCACGCGCCTTCTTCACCACGGCGTCCACGCCGCCCATCATGTCGACGTAGCGCTTGGCGCCTTCTTCGATGGGCAAGGTGTGCAAGGTGGCGGGATTGCCGTTGAACCAGCCGAGGTAAAGCACGTAAGTCGCGCGGACGTTGTGGTTGACGGACCCGTAGTAGCCCCGGTTGGAGAACTTGGTGGCGATCGACTTCGGCAGCTTGACCTGTTCGGCGATCTCTTCCTTGTTGAGGCCCATGTTGGCCAGGCGCAAGGTCTCGTCGTTGATGTAGCGGTACATGTCGCGCTGCAGGCTCAGCTGTTCGCGCACGTCCTTGTTGTTCCAGACCGGCCAGTGGTGCATGGCGTACATCACTTCGACGTCGTCGCCCCATAGGTTCAGGGCCTCGTTCAGGTACTTCGACCAGGCCAGCGGGTCGCGGATCTTGGCGCCGCGCAGGGAATAGGTGTTGTGCAGCGTGTGGGTGGAGTCCTCGGCGGTGTTGAGCGCCTTTTTCTCCCGGATGTAGTACAGCATCTCGGCGGGCGCTTCGCTGCCGGGCGCGTACAGAAATTCATAGGTCAGGCCGTCGATGGTGCGCTTCTCGCCGGTTTTCTCGATGATGTCGGTGGGCGGAATCAGCGTGACCGTGCCCGCCGAGGTTGTCGTGCCCAGGCCCGCGCCCACCTGGCCGGTCGCGCTGGGCGGCAGCAGGTTGCCGTACATGTAGCTGGCGCGGCGGCTCATGGCGGTGCCGGCCATCACGTTTTCGGCCACGGCATGTTCCAGGAATCCCAGCGGGGCATAGATCTTGACCTTGCCCGCCTTCACGTCGGCCTCGTCGACCACGCCGCGCACGCCGCCGTAGTGGTCCACGTGGCTGTGGGTGTATATCACCGCCACGACGGGTTTCTTGGGGCGGTGCTTATAGTAGAGGTCCAGTGCGGCCTTGGCCGTTTCGGTGGAGATCAGCGGATCCATGATCGTCAGGCCTTCCTTGCCTTCGACGATGGTCATGTTCGATAGATCCTGGTTGCGCACCTGATAGATCCCGTCCATCACCTGGAACAGGCCCGAGATATTGATCAGCTGCGCTTGCCGCCACAGGCTGGGATTGACGGTGTCGGGCGCATCCGAGCCTTCCTTGATGAAACCGTACTTGTCCGAATCCCAGACCAGGTTGCCCTCGGCGCCCTTGATCATGCCGGCGGGCAGCGGCGCGACAAAGCCCTTGTGAGCCAATTCGAAGGCCGTCTTGTCCGAGAACGGCAATTCCTTCAGCAGGGCCGCGTTGGCTGCCTTGGTGGGCGCTTCGGCAGGCTTGGGACCATCGGCCGCCCATGCCGGCGCCGCAAGCGCGATAGCCAGCGACGTCAATGCGGCCGGCGCCGAACGTGGGCGCCTGGGCGCCGGGCTTTGCTGTGTATGGAAGACCGTCGCGCGGCGAAGCAGCTTCATGATCACTTTCTCCAGACGGGGCAGTGGACAAACCGCTCGGATGGGCGGTCCGGCAAGCAATGAAGTCAGGCGAATGCAGGAGCAAAATCACACGTGCGAGCGCGGCAAAGCGTGATGGATCAAGCGGCGGAAGTAATAAGAAATTACAGACGTGAACGGCATCACGCGGCGCTATGTTGGATATACCGCACAAAGCCTACACATTTTCTTCGTTAAATCAATCGTGGATTGCAATTACGGAAGCCCGGTATTGCGGCATGTTTCGTGCCCATTTATCGTTGTCAAACTAGACGCGGTCGATACACCAGTACGCATGGGATATTGCATGGAGTCTCGATGAGCCCTCGGTCAAGCTACACAGGCACGCGCAAGCGCAAGGTCGGATTGCATGCGGTACTGGTCACCCTGGCCGTGCTGAGCGTGGCCGTCGGCTTTTCCAACGCCATGTACTCCAGCTACCAGGTGCAGAAAGCGCAGATCATCAGGAACGCGCTGGCCGCCAACCACGCCCGCGCCGAAAAGCTGGCCGAGGTCATCGACGTCTATATTGCCGCGTTGCGTCGCCAGGCCCGCAATGCCGCCAGTCAGTTCCCCGCGTCCATGGACAAGCCGCAGGCGCTGCAGAACGAACTGCAGCGCCTTGCCGGCCAGATCGACTCGCTGCAGGCGGTCATGCTGGCCGACACCGCCGGCCGTATCGTTGCCCGCTCCCCCACCGGCCAGCTTGCAGATGCAAAGATCCTGCGTCTTGCCGATCTGGGCGTGAGCGCCCCGGGTCCGGGCGCCTGGGTGACGACGCTTCCCAGTACCCAGGCCGCGGTGCTTACCGTGGTGGAACCGGTGGAAGACCCGGCAGGTGCACCCCTGGCCTATCTGGCCATCGCCATCAAGCTGGACGCCGGCAGCGGCATGGACCGGATCATCGGCGAACGGGACGAAATCGCCGGCATGTCGGTGTTCCTGGTCGGCAACAACGGCGACGTGCTGTACCGCCGGCACGCCGCGCCCGGCACGCTCGATCTGGCCAGCGTCGAGCCGGCGCGGCACGACGGCGCCGCCCTGTACCCGCAAGCGGAGGGCGGCGCCGTATTGACCGGCTACGCGCCCTTGGCCAAGGGCAATTGGGCGGTGGTGGCGCAGCGTACGCTGGACCAGGTGCTGTCGCCGCTGCGTGAATTGCTCGGGGATGCGTTGCGCGCCGCCATCCCCGCCATCGCGCTCACGCTGCTGCTGGTGTGCGGCCTGGCCTATGCCATCGCCTCGCCGCTGTCGCGCTTGACCCGCGCCATGACCGCGGGCAAGTCGGCCGGCGTGGACCTCGAGCGGCTCAACGCTTGGTACGCCGAGGCCGACACCTTGCGCGACGCCGTCCAACTGACGCTCAACCAGCATCAGGACGAGGTGGGACGCCTGAACACCCAGGCGCTGACGGATCCGATGACCGGTCTGCTGAACCGCCGGGCCATGACCGAGGTGCTGAGCGCCTACGCGGCCGACGGCACCTCCGTGGCGGTCATAGCCATGGATCTGGATCATTTCAAGCGCATCAACGACAGCTTCGGCCACATGACGGGCGACAAAGTGCTGGTCGCGCTGGCCGAGGTGATCCGGGCCTGCCTGCGCGACCAGGATCGCGCCTTCAGGGTGGGCGGGGAAGAATTCATCGCGCTACTGCCCACCCATTCGGCCGCCAAGGCGAGCGAGGTCGCCGAACGCCTGCGCACGGCCGTGGCCCGGCGTCTCATGCCAGACAGCGTGGGCCGCGTGACCGTGTCGATCGGCGTCGCGCTCTGGCCGCAAGACGGCGAATCCGCTGCCGAAGTCATACGGCGGGCGGACGAGGCCCTGTACGAGTCCAAGCAGACAGGACGCAACCGCGTCACGCTGTGGCGCGACCAGGCCCCGTCCGGGCCGCCATCGCCGGCTCGCAGCCGCTAAGCACACCGTGACCCCAGCGCAACTTACTCCGGAGATGACATGCCCCTGTCCCTGAGCATGGCGAGGCAACGTACAGGCTGGCTGCTTGCCCTGCTGGCCTGCGGGGCCGGACCGCAAGCGTGGGCGCAACAGGGCCTGCGCCTGAGCCAGGACGATCTGCAAAAGCGCGCCAACGGGGTGCTCGCCCTCATGTCGTTCTCCATCGTGCCGGACATCACGACCAGCTCGCTGAACATAGGCGGGAGCAGCGGATCGGTCACGGGATCCAGCGAATTCGCCATGACGCAGTTGGGCGGCGGCGACACCATATCCAAATCGGTCCCCATCTACCTGGAAGGCGTGCTGGCCGCGAGCCGCTACGATCCAACCTTCGTCGCCACGCAGGGCGCGGAGACCCGCAACATCCCCACCAAGTGGAACAGCTTTTCGGCCACGGGCGGCATAGGCTGGGACTTCAAGCTGACCGACGAACTGAAGCTGCGGCCGATCTTCAATTTCGCGCTGGGCAACGTCACCAGCGACCTGCGCGCCGCCAGCTGGTATGTGGGACAGCAGACCGGCCGGGACATCAGTTTCCTGGACAAGGGTTCACTCAACGCCTATGGCCTGGGCGGCTCGTTGATGCTGGACTATGAGCATTACCGCCCCGGCTACGAGGTCGACGTGGAGCTGCGCTATTCCGACATGCGGCTGCAGAGCTTCAACAGTTCGGCGGCCGTCCAAGGGCATGCGACCGCGCAGTCGGCCAATCTGTGGGCGCGCTACCGCGCGCCCACGGGATTGGTGATGCTGCAACGGCCGCTGCGCTATGTGCTGGAACTGACCCATTCGGAATTCCTGGGAGACCAGCGCGGCATCCTGGGGTTCGACCGGTTGACCTCCGTGGGCGCGGGCCTGGAGCTGGACTCCAGCGCCTATGACGTGATCATCACCCGCACCCGGCTGGTGGGCCGCTATGTGTTCGGCTCCAACGTGTCGGGCTTCTCCGTGGGTCTGGCGGTGAGCTTCTGAGGCCGAAGCCGGATTGCATTACTCGTCGACGACGGTTGCGTGCTCGGCCGGCAAGATCACTTCCAGCAGTTCGCAGTCATCCGACCACCCCACGACGGTGTGCCGGATATTGGGCGGTTGTATCCAACAGGTGCCCGCCTTCATGGTTTGCACGCCCTGCCCTTCGAAATCGCTTTTGAACCAGCCTTTCAGCACATAAACCAGCTGGAATTGCACCTCGTGATGATGCCGCTGGCTGAATTTTTCCGAGAACGGCTCGATCATGCGGATGACGTGCGCGGTGGCGGCCCCTTGCGTCGCCGCGGCAATGCCCAGATCGCGATAGGACGAGTAACTGCGCAGCCCGCCCGTCTTGAAATCGTCTTCGTTGAGATGGCTGACCGTGAAGCGCTGGCTTTGCTTGGCATGACCTGTCATGACTATCTCCTTGGGGATGACCCATCTGATAGAACAGCACGAAACATTGCCGGGCACAAGCAGCTCAATGCAAACCCGGAATGTCGCCGCATTTGTTACTCCCCCGCTTGGAACCCGCGGTGACAGACTACCTCTGGGGCCGCAAAGATTGGAGCCGCGCGCAAACCTGGCGTTCGGAGCCCGGCCCGATCTGGAGGTTTGAAACCATGGCTACATCAAGCAAGAACGAAGGCAAAGGCGGACGCTCCGCCATGCGCACGCCCCCGATCGTATCGCCACAGGAGTGGCAGGCCGCCCGCCAGCAACTGCTGGTCAAGGAAAAAGCCCACACCCGCGCCCGCGACGCGCTGGCGGCCGAACGCCGGCGCATGCCCTGGACGCCAGTGACCAAGGCCTATGCGTTCGACGGCCCTGCCGGCACGCTAGCCCTGCCCGATCTGTTCGACGGCCGCCGCCAACTGATCGTCTACCGCGCCTTCTTCGAACCGGGCGTGTACGGCTGGCCGGAACATGCCTGCCGTGGCTGCTCCATGGTGGCGGACCAGGTCGCCCATCTGGCGCACCTGAACGCCCGCGACACCACGCTGGTCTTTGTTTCCCGCGCGCCGCAGGCGGACATCGCTCGGTTGAAAGCGCAGATGGATTGGAAAATGCCCTGGTACACGCTGACCGATGGGTTCGACGCCGACTTCGGCGTGGACGAATGGCACGGCACCAATGTGTTCTACCGCGACGGGGACCGCATTTTCCGCACCTACTTCCTCAACAACCGCGGCGACGAGCAGATGGGCGGCACCTGGAACTACCTGGACATCACGCCGCTGGGACGCCAGGAAGTCTGGGAGGATTCACCCGAGGGCTATCCGCAGACGCCGACCTACAAGTGGTGGAACTGGCACGACAGCTATGTGCCGGACGCTGCGCCCGACAGGAAATGGGTCGAGATTTCCGATGCGGGCGAGGCCGCATTCCGGGCGCAGAGCGCGGCCGCCAAACAGTGAGTGGGCGGGGGACATGGACTGGCGCGACGGCTGTCAGTATTCATTGGTAATGAAAATAACTAATGGATACACAAGCTCAAACAACAGCAATTATCGGGGTCCGATGACCGTGCTAAGTTATGCGCCCGCCGACCTTCGGCCCAAGCGCATCCGCGGCGGCGTCCCCGTCAGGCAGCCCTTGCCGGGCGGCCGCGCCCTCCTACCCCTTACTTGACGAGAACCATGCACAAGAACCTCGAAAGCGACACGATCATCGCCAAGGGAAAACAGCGGATGTCCAGCCTGCTGCTGGCGGCAGGCCTGGCGCTTGCAGCAACCGCGCCGGCCATGGCTGTGCCGCCGATAAAGGCGCACGGCGCGCCCGCCACCGCGCCCGCCGCGGCCGCAACCTCGGGTTCGGTACAGAAGACCGACATCCAGAACCAGGCCGCCTACGAGCGCCTGCTGAACAACAGCGGTATCACCCTGCAATGGCTCTGGTCGGCGCAGCGCGGCCACCTGACCGCCACGGATGAAAACGACGTGGTGCGCATCGAGGGCACGCAGGCCAACCACGAGGGCACGCTCAAGATCAAAGGCGATATCGTCTCCATCGCCGGCGACCGCTTCATTTTCCGCGGCACCATCCTGATCCTGGACGCGCCGGACAAGGGCCGGCGCTGCGAACGCAACGGCGAATTCGAGTTCCGAGCGACGGGCAAGCGCAAGTACTGGCGCCTGCAGCAGATGGAAGCCTGCGGCGGGCTGACGGACTACGTGGACGTGTATTACTAAGCCAGCCTGCAAGAAGGCTATGCTTGCGGCTGCATGCCGGCGGCCTGCCCATCCACAGCCGCCGGCCCCCTGCCGCGCGGCATACACGAGGAGGCTCGCATGATTACCGAAACGGACAAGAAGCATCTGGCGCGCTGTGTCGAACTCGCCAGACGGGCGCTGGAAGCAGGCGACGAGCCCTTCGGCTCGGTGCTGGTTTCACCCGACGGCGTGGTCCTGTTCGAAGACCACAACCACGTGTCCAGCGGCGATCGCACGCGGCATCCGGAATTCGAGATCGCGCGCTGGGCCGCGAACAATGTGCCGCCGGCCGAGCGCGCCGCCTGCACCGTCTATACCTCGGGCGAACACTGCTCCATGTGCGCCTCTGCGCACGGCTGGGTCGGACTGGGCAGGATCGTCTATGCCAGCTCCTCCGCGCAGTACCGTGAATGGCTGCGGGAATGGGGTGTCGCCCCCACGTCCAAGGTGCGGCCGCTGGCCATCGCCGAGGTCGTGGACGGCATCCCCGTCGACGGGCCGGTGCCAGAGTTCGCCGAACAGGTCAGGCTGCTGCACCAGGAAAGAATGCGGCGCCGGGCCTAGGCGCAGCCGCCCCGCCCTGATGACGGTTACCGCCCGTCTCATTCGTCAGTAGCAATCCGCAGTATTCTCGCTGCACCGCATTATGAACAGGACTCCCGCATGCCCTCTGCCCTGACCAAGTGGCTCACCAGCATCGCGTTCGGCCTGCTCGTCGCCTGGGCCAGCGGCGGCGTCGTCAATCCGGTCATGCAGCAGGCATTCGGGCTGGCGGACTTGACAGGGCTTGCCTATATGGCAGCGCTGGACAGGATGCTGATTACGACGGGCATCGTGTCGCTGCTGATCGGCGTGGCGCTCGTCGCGGCGCTGGTCCGCATTCCCAATTTCCGCCGCCTGATCGGCTGGGGCTGCGCCATGCTCGGCCTGGCCGTCCTGCTGAACCTGCTCGGCGCCCTGCTTGCGATGGAGCCCGGCATCTTCAATCCGGCCACCGGCGGCAAGCAGGCGGCCAACGACGCCTATACGGCGCTGTTTTTCTGGGCGCTGATTTTCGGCCTGCCTTATCTGGGGGCCGGCCTGGCGCTGACCATAGGCGGCTGGGTCCTGATCCGCAGGAATCCCGGCCCTGGCGCAACCCGGCCGGCATGACACGGTCGCCGCGCGCCTTTACAGTGTGAATTTACCGGGAGCCCAGGCGGCTCCCTTCTCCCTATTTTTTCTCGTCCTACTCGCTCCATGTCCAACCTCATCGTCCACGGCGGCACCCCTTTGCGCGGCCGCGTCATCCCTTCGGCCAACAAGAACGCGGTCCTGCCGGTGCTGTGCGCCACCCTGCTGACGGACCAGCCGCTGCGGCTGCACGGCGTGCCCGACATCACGGACGTGCGCAAGATCCTGGAAATCTTCCGTACCCTGGGCAGCGACGTGCGTCTGGACGAGTCCACCCGCACGCTGGACCTGCACCACCGCGACACCGCCTTCGACGCCGCCCGCCACCGGCTGCCCGAGGAAATGCGCTCTTCCATCATGCTGGTGCCGCCGCTGCTGGCGCGCTTTGGCGTGGCGCGGCTGGAAGACAACGTCAAGGGCTGCACGCTGGGCGTGCGCGAGATCGATCCGCACGTGGACATCTTCCGCTCCTTCGGCGGCGAGGTGGAACGCGCCAGCGGCTCGCTGCTGGTCCGCAGCAGCGAGCCGCTAAAGCCGACCCACCATTGGCTGGACTACGCCTCGGTGACGACCACCGAGAACTTCGTGCTGTGCGCGGCCGCCGCGCAAGGCGAATCGACCCTGACGAACGCCGCCTCCGAGCCGCACGTGCAGGAGTTCTGCCGCTTCATGGCGATGATGGGCGCGGACATCGACGGCATCGGCACGTCGCGGCTGACGGTGCGCGGCGGCGCCCGCCTGGGCGGCGGCGAGTTCACCTTCGAGGAAGACTTCCACGAGATCACCACCTTTCTCGCGCTGGGCGCGATCACGGGCGGCGACGTGGTGGTGCGCAACAGCACGCCGGAGAACTTCCCGCTGATCGATCGCACCTTCGCCAAATTCGGGGTGCGGATCGTGCATGAGAACGGCTGGTCGCGCGCGCTGCGCGCCGGCCCGCTGAAGGTCCAGACGCCCTTCACCAGCAATGTGCTGACCAAGGTCGAAGCGGCGCCGTGGCCCTATTTCCCGGTGGACCTGCTGCCCATCTTCATCGCGCTGGGCGTGTGTGCCGAAGGCAACGCCATGTTCTGGAACAAGGTCTACGACGGCGCGCTGGGCTGGACCGGCGAACTGTCCAAGTTCGGCGCACACGTGTTTTCTTCCGATCCGCACCGACTGATCACGTTCGGCGGCCGGCCGCTGACGCCCGCGGTGGTCGAGAGCCCCTACATCATCCGCGTCGCCATCGCGCTCTTCATGATCGCCAGCAGCATCGACGGCCGTTCGGAGATCCGCAACGCCACGCCGATCCGCCGCGCCCATCCGCGCTTCGTCGAAAACCTGCGCAGTCTCGGCGTGCAGGTGGAATGGACCAGCGAGGAGTAAGCTTTCCGGATACGCACGCCACGGCGCGCAAAACGGGAGCCGGCCGACTGGCTCCCGGCGCGGCGCGCCGCCCTTCCAGGGGCATGGCCCCTCACGCAGGAGGCGTATCCCATGCCGCGCCCGAATCCATAGACGGCCCGGGCCTGCCCACAGGCCCCAGTTTCAGAGGTTGTTCACGAAGCAGCACCTTCAAGGAGGTGTGTGATGAGCAAACTTTCCGATAGCGCCCTGGATGATCTGAAAGCCTCGGCCCGAGGCCAGGTCCTCTGCCCGGGCGACCCCGGCTACGACGACACCCGCAAGATCTGGAATGCGATGATAGACCGCCGGCCGGCGGTGATCCTCCGATGCGCCGGCGCCGCCGACGTGCGACGCGCCGTGGACTTCGCGCGCGATAACGGCCTGGTCCTGTCCGTGCGCGGCGCAGGCCACAATATCGCAGGCACCGCGGTCTGCGACGACGGGATGATGATCGACCTGTCGCCGATGAAGTCGGTGCGCGTCGATCCGTTGCGCGCCCGGGCCTATGTGGAGCCCGGCGCCACTCTCGCCGATTTCGACCATGAGGCCCAGGCTTATGGGCTGGCCACGCCGCTGGGCGTGAATTCCACCACCGGCGTGGCCGGGCTGACGCTGGGCGGCGGCTTCGGCTGGCTGACCCGCAGGTTCGGCATGACCATCGACAATCTGCTTTCGGCCGATGTCGTCACCGCGGACGGCAAGCTGCTGCACGCCAGCGAGCAGGACAACCCGGACCTGTTCTGGGCGATCCGGGGCGGCGGCGGCAATTTCGGCGTGGTCACGATGTTCGAATTCCAGCTGCATCCGGTCGGCCCCGAGGTTTATGGCGGCCTGGTGGTGCTGCCGCTGGAACAGGGCAAGGAAGCGCTGTCGAAGTACCGGGATGCGCTGGCGACCCTGCCCCAGGAACTGACGGTCTGGGCCGTGCTGCGGCTGGCGCCGCCGCTGCCCTTCCTGCCGCAAGCGGTGCATGGCAAACCCATGGTCGCCTTCGCCATGTGCTATTCGGGCGATCCGGCACTAGGTCCGGCCGCGGTCGACGTGGTGCGCGGCTTCGGCAAGCCTTATGGCGAGCATCTGGGGCCCATGCCGTACACCGCCTGGCAAAAGGCTTTCGATCCCTTGCTTACGCCCGGCGCCCGCAACTACTGGAAGTCGCACAATCTGGGCGGCCTGGAAGACGGACTGATCGACGCCATTGTCGCCGCGGTGGAAAACCTGCCTTCGCCGCAATGCGAGATCTTCCTGGGCTACATCGGCGGCGTGGCCGCGCAGGTGCCGGTGTCCGCCACGGCCTATCCGCACCGCTCGGCGCAATTCGCCATGAACGTGCACGGACGCTGGGACTTTGCGGAAGAAGACGAGCGCTGCATCGCGTGGGCCCGCACGCTGTTCCGGACCACCGAGCCCTATGCGCAAGGAGGGGTGTACGTGAACTTCCTGACGCAGGACGAACCGGAGCGGCTGGGCGCGGCCTACGGGCCGAACTTCGACCGGCTGGTCCAGGCCAAGACCCGCTACGACCCGCAGAACCTGTTCCGGCATAACCAGAACATCAGGCCGGCGGCTGCCTGACCTGATCGGCGCGCCAGTTTGCCCTGGCTGCTATCCTGATGCCCCGGCGTCCGCCGGGGCACGGGACGCCTGGGTCTGATTCCTGGCGTGCGTGGCAACGACATCCGAGGTTTGCTTCCCTGCATGGCTTCCTGCTTTTCCCTCCCCCGCATTTTTGCCGTCGGCTTCTCTCTATGGGCGTCGTGGTGCTCCGCCCAGACCGTGGCCCTGACCTTCGACGACGGACTCAATCCCGATAAGCAGCCCCAGGCCGCGCGATGGAATTCCCAACTGCTGGACGCCTTGCGGAAGCACGGGATCCAGTCCGCGCTGTTTCCTGCGTTGAGCAGCATAGGCGGCGCCGACGGGCTGGAACTGGTGGCGCAATGGTCGCGGGCGGGGCATTGGGTCGGAAACCATACGGCCAGCCACCGCAGCCTTGCCGACCCCAAGGTGTCGCTGGAATCGTTCATTGCCGATGTAAAAATCGCGGATGCCGCCCTCAGGAGCCTGCCTGCCTTCGTGCCGATGCTGAGGTTTCCGTACTTGAGAGAAGGCGATACGCAGGCCAAGCGAGACGGCATGCGGGACTGGATGGCGCAGAACCGCTACAGGAACGGGCTGGTATCCATAGATGCAAGCGACTGGTACTACAGCCGCGTCTATGCCGGTCACATGAAGGCGGGCGACACCGCCCGGGCCCAGGGCGTGAAACAGCGATACGTCCGCCATTTGCTGGACCGGGCGGCCTATTACGACGGGCTGGCCCGCAAGGTCCTGGGCCGCAGCCCCAAGCATGTCATGCTGCTGCACACCAACCAGCTCAATGCAGAAGCCCTGCCGGACGTGATTGCGGCGCTGAACGCCCAGGGCTGGACGATCACCCCGGCAAGCGCCGCATTTGAAGATCCGCTATACGCCCAGCTGCCCGATACGCTGCCCGCCGGCGAGAGCATCGTCTGGGCGCTGGCCAAGGCCAGCAAGCTTCCGAACCTGCGATATCCGGCGGAGGGCTCCGAATATGAGGAGCCGCTGTTGCGGGACGCCGGGCTGTTGCCCTGAACCCCAGGCGCGAGCTATTTTTTCACGCTTGCGGACTTGCCCGCCGCATTCAGGCGCACCGCGTGTTGCCGTCCAGGCTGGCATTGAAAAGCCCTGCGGGATCGGCCTGCCTGATGATGTCCCTGACCCGTGCGAGCGTCTGGCCGCGCCAGTCGTCCAGTTCGCGGATCCTGGCGTCTATCAGGCGGGAGGGGGTCTCTTGCGTTGCCTCTTTTCCTGCGCTGCTCGTCTTGGTGTTCATGCCATGTCCCGGGAAAGATCGCAGACGGATGCGTCAGGAAGAATACCTGCATAGCCGCCGGAAAATTTGTTAACTTGGTTAGCAAACCAAAATATCGAGCACCGTAACGGGGTCACGGGAGAGGAGAATCAAGCGCAATGGCTAATCTGGTTTTGCTGCTGCTGGGCGTGGACTATCTGCGCAAGCGCGCCCGCGGACTGTATGTCATCGGCGGCCTGCTCTTCATTACGGGCGTCACGCTGTTCATAGACGCGCTCGACAACGCCGTCTATTTCCCGCTGAATTTCTTCGCGGCCCTGCTGGTCATCGAAGGCCTGGCCACGCTGCTGATCGCCAAGTCCGGCGTGGGCGGCCAGCGGGTGCTGCGCTATGCCAAGGGCGCCATCGTGCTGACGGCGGGCATGCTGGTCCTGATCGGCCACCACCACGGGCACTTCGTGCTGTCCATGCTGTTCGGCCTGATGTTCCTGGTGGATGGCCTGATCCAGTGCACCGCCGCCTACGTGGTGCGCTACGAGCGCTGGCGCTATGTCTTCGCCTCGGGCGTGGCGGAAATCCTGCTGGCCATCTTCTTTTTCCAGCCCTACCCGACCCACTACGTCGGCACGGTGCCTTACTGCCTGGGCCTGTTCCTGGCGTTCTCGGGCCTGCGGCTGCTGTCGCTGGCGCGCCGCGTCCGCAACCTGGACTCCAACCCGGCGCTGGACGTCAATCCGCATCCGGACTTCATGCCGACGCGCGCCGACGCCCATGCGCAAAAGGTGTTCGATGGCCCGCCCTTGGAATCGGAGCGCGCGCTGACCGTGCACGTCTGGACGCCGTCGGGCTCGGCCAAGAACGAGACGCGCAACTATCCCGTGGTGAACCGCTACATCGCCGCGGTCGACATCAATGGGGTGGTGTCCACCGGCCACGCCGCGCTGGAATCGCCGGAAGGGGTGTACATCAGCCTGTATCCGGCCCAGGAGATCGACCACTCCCCGGAGCAATTCGGCACCCTGCTGCGCGCCACGGCCGAGAACAACGTGCCGGGCGTGTTCCAGCCCGACTACGCCACCGAATCCAAGGCCTGGACGCCGTCCACGATGCGGGTGCGCATCCGCAACTACGACGCGGCCAAGCTGCAGGCGTTCTGGAACGAGTACCGCAAGACCGCGATCTACAACCTGACGCACCGCAACTGCTCCAGCTCCGTGTCCAGCGCGCTGGAAGCGGCGCTGGACGGCGTGGTCGGCCGCCTGCATGGCCCGGATGCCGGATGGCGCGTGCTGCTGCGCCTCTTGCTGACGCCGGAACTGTGGGTGGCGGCGCAGATCCGCAAGCGCGCGCTGACCATGGCCTGGACCCCCGGTCTGACGCTGGACTATGCGCGCGCACTCAGCATGCTGGCCGACCCGCGGCCGTTCGGCTGGTGGAAGATGTCGCAGGACGCGCTGCGCCAGATCGCCCGCATGCGCGCCGGCTGGCGCAAGCAGGACCGCAAGGCGCTGGCCCGCAACGCGGAGCAAGCCGAATCCTCGCAAGGGGCGCAATGACTGCCGCGCGCGGGAACGGCCCCGCTACACGCATGCAAGCGCCATGATTCTGCAGATCGCGACCGGCGTGGCCATCATGGCCGGCGCCGCCTGGGGTGCGCCGGCGCTCTGGTTCCAATCTCCGTACACCGGCCGCGGGCGCGCCGTCCTGCCCGCAGCCTGGCTGGCGTTGGCAGCGGCCGCGCTGATCGGCCTGGCTATCGGACAGCCCCTGCCCGCATGGCTGTTCGGCGTCCTGCTGCTGGCGCTGTTGGCCTGGTGGTGGCTGGGCGTGCGACCGTCGAACGAGCGCCAATGGATGCCGGAGGTGGCGCGCCAGACGCAGGGCTCGGTCGAGGGCGATGTCGTCACCCTGCGCAACGTACGCAACTTCGACTGGCGTTCGCGCGCTGACTACGACATACGCTGGGAGACCCGCAGCTACGACCTGTCACGCCTGGAATCGGTGGACCTGGCGCTGTCCTATTGGGGCCGGCCCGCCATCGCGCACGCCTTGGTGTCGTTCGGCTTCGGGGACGGCCAGTACGTGGTGTTCTCGGTGGAGATCCGCCGCAAGCTGCACGACGTTTTCTCGGAGATCGGCGGTTTCTTCCGCCAGTACGAGCTGTCGGTGCTGGCCTCGACCGAGGAGGACAGCCTGCGCGTGCGCACCAATGTGCGCGGCGAGGAAGGCTATCTGTACCGCGTGCACATGCCGGAAGGCGCGGCCCGCAAGCTGTTCCTGGCCTATGTGGAGACCGCCACCCGGCTGGCGGAAAAGCCGCGCTTCTACAACACGCTGACGGGCAACTGCACCACCATCGTGTATCGGCTGGCCGACCAGATCGTGCCAGGACTGCCGCTGGATTACCGCGTGCTGTTTTCGGGCTATCTGCCCGAGTACCTGTACCGCCTGGACGCACTCGTAGGCGCGGACAGTCCCCTAGCGTATCGGCAGGCCGGCCACTACACGCAGCGCGCCCGCACCACCGTGGACGCGGGCGATTTCTCACGCAACATCCGGCGCGGCGTGCCAGGCGTGCCGCAGGCGCCCGCCCCCAATCAGGATGCCAGGGCCATGCCCGGCGCAGGCGCGCGCAGCAGCTCCACGTAGGCCCCCAAGGTCTCCACGTGGCGTTCTTCCGCGCGCAGCCCGACATGGCCGTCCGCCCTGACGGCCAGCACCAGGATATGCCGCACGCCTAGCCTCCCGGCCACCGAGAGATCCAGATAGCCGTCGACGCCGTCCATGTCCGCATTCGCCGTCAAGGCAACCACGGCTTCAATGATGGCGCCGTCGGATAGCGGCTCGATTGCGGCGCGGACCTGAGCGAGCATATCCGCGGATGTCCGCGGCCCGCCCAGGATGAAGACCGTGTGGCCCTTGCGGTGGGTGCGCTCGTGCAACATCCCCGCGCCGCCCGCCGCAAGGCGGATCGGGATCTGGTCCGGCAGCCGCTGGCCCGGCGAAACCGGGTCGTGCCGGTCTCCCATGACGATGGGCGAATCGCGGTAGTCGATGTCCAGCTCCGCCTCGGCCACCGCCTCGTGATGCTGCGAGGCGCCGTCCTCGAAGGCTTTGCGGATGGCGGCATTGCGCTCGCGCAGCACGTCCGGGTCCGTGGCCAACTGAGCGCCTTCAGCTTCGTCGCCCGATGCCAGCACGCGCTGCGCGGCCGGCCGGCGCTCTGCCTGGTAGCTGTCAAGCAGACTATCCGAGCACTGCCCGCCGCAGACCAGCGCGAGTTTCCAGGCCAGGTTGACGGCGTCATGCAGGCCGCTATTCATGCCATGGCCCTGGGCCGGACTGCAGGTATGCGCGGCGTCTCCGGCCAACAGGACGCGGCCGGCCCGAAATTGCCGCGCGACCTTGGTGTAGCAATGGAAGCGCGCCGGATGGGCCACGTCCTCGAAGTTGGCCTCGGGCAGATAGCGCCGCAGCGTCGACAAGGCATCGGCCACCAGATCGGAGTCTTCGGCGCTGGGCCGCAGATACACGCGCCAGCGCTGGCCCGGTAGCGCCGTCAGGATCACCGGAATCCGGTCCAGGTAGGCGTAGTTGGCCTCGAAGATCTCGGGCCAGCCGCTGATCGCCGCGTCGAATACCGCCCAAGGCTGGCTGATGTCGTGGCCGTCCTGCTCGATGCCGGCCAGCGTGCGCACCGTGCTGTGGTGGCCGTCGCAGCCTATCACCCAGTCGGCCAGCACTTCGATATCGCCGCCAGGCTGTTCGATCCTGGCCAGCATGCCGTCCGGCCGTTCCTGCAGGTCCACCAGCTTGCTGGCCCGCTGCACGCCGCCGCCATGGCTGGCCAGATAATCGGCGAGGATGGACTCGGTGACCTCTTCCGAAATCCCGATGTTGTAGGGGTAGCGGCTGCCGCAAAGGTCCAGATCGATCTCGCCCAGCACCTTGCCGTCGGCATGGATGCGCGCGCCGCGCTGCTTCACGCCCGCGGCCAGCAGCGGCTCGACGATGCCCAGCGAGTCGAAGATCTCCAGCGAGCGGGGGTGGACCACCGTTGCGCGGTCCCACTCCAACGGCCGCTCGTGCGCGTCGATCAACAAGCATTGCACGCCGCGCCGTTGCAGCTCGGCGGCGGTAAGCAGGCCCGCCGGACCGGCGCCAACCACCAGGACTGTCGTTGCAATCACCATGATGTCGCCTCGGAGAATTTCGAGGCGGCGTGGATTGCGCCTCGGCAGGAATCCAAAAAAAATAAGACCGCGCATCGCTTACCGTCAAAGATATTGAGGCTTACGCCGCTGGCATGACGCCGCGGACTGTTCTCAACCTTTTGGACCGATCCCTAGCGGCTCATGGGTGGCCGGCCAGCTGCGCGGCCTCGCCCAGCAGCGCGTCCAGCAGGCGGCGCGCCGGCACGGTCAACGGCGCATCGGCGCGGTGCGTTACGTGGATGACGGTCTTGGGCAAGGGATCGGCGATGGCCAGCCGCACCAGCCCCAGCGCCGGGCCGTAACGGTCCAGGAACCCCTGCGGCATGATGCCGATCAGGTCCAGCTGCGGCATCAGTGCCAGCAGCGTGGAGAAGGACTCGCATTCGAGCTGCAGATGCAAGGCGCGGGCCTGCGCTTGGTCGGCGTACAGCGCCCTGGGATCGCCCGGCCCCTGGGCCGGCCCCGTCAGCACCCAGGCCGCCTCGGCCAGATCGCTCAGCCGCCGGGCGCGGGCCAGCGGATGCGCGGCGCGCGCGACGATGACCGACTGGCTTTCGAACAGCGGCTGCACGGCCAGGTCGCCCCCGCCGCCGGCTTCGGGCAACGGCCCCAGCGCCATGTCGAGTTCGCCGGAGCGGATGCGTTCCAACGCCTGCGGATACAGCGTGTCGCGCACCCGCAGCCGCACCTGGGGCCAACGCGCGCCGTAGCGCGCCACGGCGCCCGGCGTCAGCAGGATGGCCGCAGCCGGCGATACGCCTAGCGTCACTTGCGCCTCGGCGCCGCGCAGATGCCAGGCCAGATCTTCGCGGGCCTTTTCGATTTCACGCATGACGACCGCGGCGCGCGCCGCGAGGATCTCACCGGCCTGCGCCAGCCGCACGCCCTTGGGCGTGCGCACCACGAGTTCGGCGCCGACCTCTTCCTCCAGCTGGCGCAGCGACTTGGTCAGCGCCGGCTGCGACACGTTCAGCACCTGCGCCGCGGCGCGCATGCTGCCGGTCCGGGCCAGGGTGAGCAACAGGTTCAGATGCTGGAGTCGCAAGCCGCCTCTCCGGCCGATTACCTGGAGTAATCGACATCAAAACAATTCAAGGGATGCGCGCGCAGGCCGTCGATAGAATTCCTGCATGCCCCATCGGAGACAGGAGCCTAGCATGACCCGAGGCGTGAAGAACATTCTCTTCATCATGTGCGACCAGCTGCGCTACGACCATCTTTCCTGTTTTGGCCACCCCAGGCTGAAGACGCCGAATCTGGACGCGCTGGCCGCGCGCGGCGTGATCTTCGACCGCGCCTATGTGCAGTCGCCCGTGTGCGGCCCCTCGCGCATGAGCTACTACACCGGACGCTATGTGCACGCGCACGGCGCGAGCTGGAACTTCGTGCCGCTGAAGGCAGGAGAGATGACCATCGGCGACCATCTGCGGCCGCTGGGCGTGCGTTCCGTGCTGGTGGGCAAGACCCACATGCGCGCCGACATGGCCGGCATGTCGCGGTTGGGCATAGACCCGGCCTCCGTCATCGGCCGCCGCATCGCCGAATGCGGCTTCGACGCCTATGAGCGCGACGACGGCATCCATCCGTATTCGGGCCACGACCCGGACCCGCGCTACAACGACTATCTGCGCGCGCAGGGCTACGGCGGCGACAACCCCTGGGAAAGCTGGGCCAATTCCGCCCTGGACGCGGACGGCGCGGTGCGCTCGGGCTGGTTCCTGAAGTATTCCAACCTGCCCGCGCGCGTGCCCGACGAGCACTCGGAAACGCCCTACATTACACGCCGCGCGATGGACTTCATCAGCGAGGCCGGCGAGCAGCCTTGGTGCCTGCACCTGTCCTACATCAAGCCGCACTGGCCCTATCTGGCGCCGGCACCCTATGCCGGCATGTACAGCGCCCAGGACGCGCTGCCGGTGGTGCGATCGGAGGCCGAACGCGCCGATCCGCATCCGGTGTACGCGGCGATGATGCAGCATCGGGTGTCGGCAACCTTCTCCGAACCCGGCGTGCGCGAGGCGGTCATGCCGGGCTACATGGGGCTGATCAAGCAGATCGACGACCAGCTCGGCGTGCTGTTCCGCTTCATGGAGGCGCGCGGCCTGTTCGACAACACCATGATCGTGTTCACCTCCGATCACGGCGACTATCTGGGCGACCACTGGATGGGAGAAAAGGACCTGTTCCATGAACCCGTCATCCGCATGCCGCTGATCGTCTACGACCCGGATCCGCACGCGGACGCCGCCCGCGGCACGCGCTGCGCGGCCATGGTCGAAGCGATAGACCTGGCGCCGACCTTCCTGGAGGCCTGCGGCGGCGTGCCCGTGCCGCACATCATGGACGGCCGTTCGCTGCGGCCCCTGCTGTTCGGCCAGACGCCGCCGGATTGGCGCGACCACGTCATCTGCGAATACGACTACGCCTTCCAGGATTCGCGCATCACGCTGGGCACGCCGGCGCGCCAGGCCTGGCTGCGCATGGTGCGCGACGACCGCTGGAAGTACGTGATGGCGGAAGGCTACCGGCCGATGCTGTACGACCTGCAGGAAGACCCCCACGAGTTCGTCGACCTGGGCGCTTCGCCCCCGCACGAGGTGGTGCGCAAGCGCATGGAGGACATGCTATTCCGCTGGGCCCGCCAGCCGCGCCAGCGCAACACCGTGGCCGATGGCACCATCGAATCCACCGAGGTGCAGCCACGCATTTCTGAAGGCGGCATCCTGATCGGCTATTGGGACGAAGCCGACCTGGCCCGCGCCAGGCAGACGTTCAAGCCCCGTTACGCTTCATCCAACCCGCTCGTGAAGCCGACGCTGGATCGGCTGTCGCAATCCTGAGGAGTGCAGCATGATTCTCGAAACCCCCGACATCACCCGCGCCCAGGCCGGCCTGGACGGCGTCTCCTGGAACATCCTGGGCCAGGTGTACGTGCCCAAGCAGATCAGCCTGGACAGCATTTCCTGGCATGCCACGTTTCCGGAAGAGAGCTTCGTGCCGCCGCACGTGCATCCCAACCAGGACGAGTACATCTTCGTGCTGGACGGCCGCATCGACCTGCTGCTGGACGGCAAGAAGACCTCGGCCGGCCCCGGCGACCTGGTGCGCATGCCCCGCGGCGTGCCGCATGCCTTCTTCAACAATTCCGGCGTCGCCGCCACCGCGCTGTTCTGGGCCGCGCCCGCGGGCAAGCTGCTGGCGCTTTACCGCCGCATCCACAACATGTCGAGTCCGGCGGAGGTCGTTGCGGTCGCGCCGGAGTATGACGTGATCTTCATGCCGCCTGTCTCGTCCGCGGCCTGATCCATGCGCCGCCGCACGCTACTGAAGGGCCTGTCCGGAGCCCTCGCCTGTACTCTGCCGTGGTCCGCGCGGGCCGCGTACCCGGACAAGCCCGTACGCATCATCGTGCCGCTGCCGGCGGCCAGCCCCGCCGACGTGCTGGCGCGTGTGCTGGCCGAAAGGCTGCAGCGCCTCTGGGGACAACCGGTGGTGGTGGAAAACCGACCGGGCGCAACCGGCATGATAGGCCTGGACGCGGTCGCTCGCGCCGCGCCCGATGGTTATACCGTGGGCATCATGTTCCTGAGTCACACGGTGCTGCCGGCGCTGTTCGGCAAGGTGTCCTACCGTACCGACGGCGATTTCGCGCCGATCGCCAACCTGGTCTGGCTGTACAACGTCCTGATGGTCGCACCTGGCAGCGACATTACCGACGTGCGCAGCCTGGTCGAGCAGGCAAAGCGCCAGCCCGGCAAGCTCAGCTATGGTTCGGGCGGCAATGGGTCGCCCGCCCATTTGCTGGGCGCAGCCTTCTGCCAGGCGGCGGGCATAGACATGCTGCACGTCCCGTACAAGGGTCCCGCCGAAGCCGTGCAGGCACTCATGGGCGGCTATGTCCAGACCATGTTCGCCACGGCGTCCATCGCCGTGCCGCTGGCGCAATCCGGCAAGCTGCGCGCCCTGGCGGTCACGCGCGACGGCGGCATGGGCGCCCTGCCGGGGATTCCCACGCTGGCCGAAGCCGGCGTGCCCGCGTACAACCTGAAGGAATGGGAGGGCGTCGTCGCGCCCGCCGGCACGCCGGCGGATCTGATCGCCAAGTGGAACGGCGCCATGACGACCATCCTGGCCGAACCCCAGGTCCGCGAAAAGCTCGCCGGCCTGGGCATGGAAGCCGCGGATGCCAACACCCCGACGGCGTTCGCGGGGCTGATACGGGGCGAACTGCAGCGCTGGTCGGCGTTCGTATCGGAACAGAAGCTGCGCAACGGGTAGCCGCCGCGCCCGCGGGGCAGGCCTGCCCGGCCGCTCGCCTGCCCGCATTCTTGCCGCGTTGCCAGACCGTCTGCCAGACGCGTTCCGGCCCGCTTGCATGGCCGTTTATCGGGTCGCGCCCCCCACTCTCCCCAGGAAATCCAGCACCGCCAGATAGGATCCTTCATTCCCCGCCGCGTTCGCGCTGGGCGTTCCGCCCGCGTCCAGCAGCAGGCCGGACATCGCGTGCGGCTTGCTGATCAGCGTGGCGGGCAGGCAGGGATAGTGCACGTGGTGGCCGGCGCCCATGCAGACGTGGTGAAAGGTCGGCAGACCATGTTCCTGGCGCCGGCGCATGACGATTTCCGAATAGGCGGTGCTGGGCCAGAAGCCGTCATCGGAAGCGCTGACCAGCATGACCGGGCCGGGATAGTTCTCGACCGGGATGCGGGCGCGCTCGAACGCGACGCTGTCGCGCGTGGCGCTGAGGAAGGCATGCGTCTGGCGGTACGGCGGCTGGGACGCATAGGCGGCGTCCCAGTTGGCGCTGGCGTTGTCCTGCCACAGATGCGGCAGCGGTTCGCCGGCCTTGGTCCAGACTTGTGCGTCGCGGCCGGTGCCGGGCGCGCCGGCGCTGACCACGCCATGCATGACGGGCGACGGCACGTAGGCAACCACCGCGCTGACCAGATCCGGATAGTGCGAGGCCACCAGCAGCGAGGTCTCCCCGCCGCGGCTGATGCCGGACAGGGCCACGAAGCCATCGCGCGGCGCCAGTTCGGCGCGGGCCCAGCGCAGCGCATGCGCGAAGTATTCCAGCGGCATGTCGTTCAGGTACTTGGGACGGCCCTCGTAGTTGAAGATGGCCAGCGCCAGGCACTGGTAGCCGCGGGACGCGAACAGCGCGGCGCGCGGCGCGTTGACGCCGCCGGACGATCCGTTCATATAGATCACCAGCGGGTGCGGGCCGGGGCCGGCGGGCGTGTAGAGCTCGCCCGACAGCGTCATGCCGTCAACCGGTACACGCACGGCGCGGTGGGTCACGCCTTCGGCCAGGAATTCCTGCACCAGGGTCGCCGTGGCCGTCTGGCGTCCGTCGCTGGCTTCGAGGTGGATGGTGAGCGGTTCGGTCCGGTCCGGCGGGAACACCACGCCGGCGATGTCCTCGCAGGCCATGGACCAGACGATGCCCATGGCCGACGGTTCGGCGTAGCTGCCAGACACCGGGCAATCGCGGGCGAGGTCCAGGCTGCCGTCGTGGCCCGCCACGAACATGGCTTGCGAGCGCCAGGGCGCGCCGCACATCGTCATGCTGGCCGTGACGGTGATGAAGGCGTAGGCCGGAAAGCCGCCGATGCGGATCTCGCGCGTCACATCGATCAGGGCGAATTCCGGGGTGACGGTGATGCTGGGTTGTTCTGCCACGGTGGCTCCTTAGCTCTTCAGGTCGGTCTTGGGCACGCCGTTGGCCTTGATGACCTGGGCCCACATGGCGGATTCATCGGCGATCACCTTGTCCAGGTCGGCCGAGGACGTGAACTCCACGGTCACGCCCTGATCCGCGAATTGCTGCACCAGGCTGGGATCGCGCGTGCCTTCGCGCACGGCGTTCTCCAGCGCCGCGACCACCGGAGCCGGCATGGCGGCTGGACCCGAGATCATCATGCGGGTATAGAGCTCGAAGCCGTCCACGCCCGCTTCCTTCATGGTGGGCACGTCCGGCAGGCTGGACAGGCGCTTGTCGGAGGTGACCGCCAGCACCTGCAGCTTGCCCGACTTGATGTTGGGCAACGCGGAAGTCGGGAAGTCGAAGGTGCTTTGCACCGTGCCCGCCATCAGGTCCAGCAGCGCGGGACCGCTGCCCTTGTAGGGCACGTCCTGGAACTGCGTGCCGGTCTTGGACTGGAAATGCAGCAGCGCCAGATGATTGATCACGCCGCGTCCCGCGTGCGCGCAAGTGATGTCGCCGGGTTTTTTCTTGGCCAACGCGACGAACTCCTGCACGTTCTTCACCCCCAGATCGGGATGCACGATCAGCAGCATCGGCGACTTGCCCATGGAGCCCAGTTGCTTGAAGTCCGAGGGCTGGTAAGGCAGGTTGTTGTAGAGCAAAGGGTTCAGGATCATGCCGTTGGTGCCGGCGAACCCCAGCGTGTAGCCGTCGGGCTCGGCGCGCGCCACCGCCACGGTGGCGATGATGGCCTGGCCGCCGGGGCGGTTTTCCACCACCACGCTCTGCTTGAGCGTCTTGCCCATGCGCTCGGCCAAGGCGCGCGCCGCGATATCGGTCAGCCCGCCAGGGGCAAAGCCCACCAGCAGGCGCACGGGACGGGTCGGGAAGGTGTTCTGGGCCCAGGCGGGGCGCGAGATCAGGGGCAGCGCGGCAAGCGCGCCCAGGGCATGGCGGCGGGTAAATCGCATACAACTCTCCAGGCAAGGACAACGCCCCCGCGCCCGGGAGAGGCCGCGGGGCAAAGCAATCGAAGGGAAAGAATGCGTGGACCGCCCACCTTACGGCGAGCTGTCACGGCGTCAGTATGTTGTATGCAATACCGCGGACGGGCTATCTAGGGATATCCCGATGCTCACCAGGAGAAAGCGCGCCTTGTATTCCGCATTGTGGTATTTGGTATGCGATCCGATCAACGACTCGGATCGACCGGCCATCCCGCCAGATGTCTGTTTGCAGAACAGGGCATCAAGCCTTGGTCATCAGCTTCTTCCACCCTTCCAGGCCCAGCCGCTTCATCGTGTCGATGTTCTTCTCGTAGATCTCGGCGGCGTCCGGGAAGGACTCCACCGCGCGGTCGATGCTGTCTTCGCGCAGCAGATGCAGGATGGGGTACGGCGAACGGTTGGTGTAGTTCTCGATGTCGTCCGGCTGCGTGTCGGCGAACTGGAACTGCGGATGGAAGGTGGCCACCTGCAGCTCGCCCACCAGGCGCATGCGCTTGAGCAGGCGCTCCGACAGCTCTTCGAAGTCGTTGAAGTCCATGAAATCGTCGAGCGCGTCCGGGATGATCAGCAGCGTGGTGTCGATTTTTTCCGGATCGGTTTCGGCCAGCAGCGCCAGCTCGTCCTGCAGATCCGTCAGGACGCCTTCCGCGTCGGTGGCGTCGCTGACGGCAAAGCGGATCTGGTCCTTGACCTGCACCGCTTTGGCGAAAGGACAGAGGTTCAGGCCGATGACGGCCTGGTTCAGCCAATGCTTGGTCTCTGCAACCACGTTGGCGTAGGCGTCGGAAGTGGAAATCATGGGGTCCGTCCTGGAAAAAAGAAAAGCGCGGGCGTTGCGGCCCGCGCCTTGAACAGCGTCGCCGCCGCTTACGCGGCCGGCATGGCCGCCATGGTCTGGGCCACGGCCGCGGTCAGTTTCTTGCCGTAGGGCACATGCAGGAATTCATTGGGGCCGTGGGCGTTGGACTTGGGGCCCAACACGCCGCAGACCATGAACTGGGCCTTGGGAAAGCCCTTCTGCAGAATGCTCATCAGCGGAATGGTGCCGCCCTGGCCGATGTAGCCGCAGGACGCGCCGTAGTACTGCTGCGAGGCCGCGTCCAACGCCTGGGTCAGCCAGGGCGCGGAGGCCGGGGCGTTCCAGCCAGTGGCGGCGCCTTCGTTGGCCTTGAACAGCACCTTGGCGTTGTAGGGCGCGTCGGCTTCCAGCAGGGCCTTGATCTCTTGCGAGGCGGCCACGGCGTCGATCAGCGGCGGCAGGCGCAGCGACAGCTTGAAGGCGGTGCGCGGACGCAGCACATTGCCGGCGCTGGACAGCGGCGGCAAGCCTTCGGCGCCGGTCACGGACAGCGTCGGGCGCCAGGTGCGGTTCAGCAGGGCCTGTTCGGGCTCGGTCGTCATGGGCAGCACGAAGCCGCCGTCGGCGCCGCAGCTCCAGGGGAATCGGCGCCAGACTTCGTCGCCCAGGATGCGCGCGGTGGCGTGCACTTGTTCGACGCGGTCGGCGGGGATCTCGCAATGCAGGCTTTGCGGCAGCAGGCGGCCGGTGCCGCTGTCTTCGAGGCGGTCCAGCAGATGGCGCAGGATCCGGAACGAGGACGGCACCACGCCGCTGGAGTCGCCCGAGTGCACGCCTTCGTCCAGCACCTGCACTTCCAGCGTGCCGGACACCATGCCGCGCAGCGAGGTCGTCATCCAGAGCTGGTCGTAGTTGCCGGCGCCCGAGTCCAGGCACACCACCAGGGCCACGTTGCCCAGGCGGTCGCGCAGCGCGTCCACATAGGGCAGCAGATCGTAGCTGCCGGATTCCTCACAGGTTTCGACAATGCCCACGCAGCGCGGACGCGGAATGCCCTGCTTGTCCAGCGCCATGATGGCGGTCAGCGAGGCGTACACGGCGTAGCCATCGTCGGCGCCGCCGCGGCCATAGAGCTTGCCGTCTTCGAGCTTGGGGGTCCAGGGGCCCAGGCCTGCGCGCCAGCCGGAGAATTCGGGTTGCTTGTCCAGGTGGCCGTACAGCAGCACGGTGTCGCCGTTGTCGCTGCGGGTGGCGGGCGCGTCAAAGAAGATGACGGGCGTGCGGCCCGGCAGGCGCACCACTTCCAGCTTCAGGCCCGAGACCTTCTGCGCCTCGACCCACTGCGCGGCGTCGCGCACCACGCGTTCGATGAACGCGTTCTTTTCCCAGTCCGCGTCGAACGCCGGGCTCTTGGCCGGGATGGCGATGTAGTCGGTCAGCGCCGGGATGATCTCGTTGTCCCATTTTTCGTCAACGAAAGCTTGCAGGGCCTTCGGGTCCAGGGTGGGAGGAAGAGCGTCTTCGGGGATGCGTGCGTTCATGGCGCGGGATCCTGTGTGCGGAGAGGGGGTAGGCAATCCGCTATTTTATGCCTGCGCGGCGCGGCTGGCACCTTTTGTCCCTGATTGTTGCCGCTTCCGGGAAATGGTGCCGCCTACCCCGCCCGTTCCCATGACGACAAAGCCCCCAGACGCGACGCGCTGGGGGCTTGCGGTGGGTTCATGGCCGGCCATCCGCGGCCGGCCGCGATGCCGGCGCGCTCAGGCGCCGATCAAGGCCGGTTCGCCATTGCGGCCCAGGGCCGGCGCGTCGGCGTCGATCACGCCGCCGGCCTGCAGCTTGAACACCGCCACGGCGTCGCGCAGGCGCTGCGCCTGGGTTTCCAGCGAGGCTGCGGACGCCGCGGCCTCTTCGACCAGCGCGGCGTTCTGCTGCGTCACGCTGTCCATCTGCGACACGGCCTGGTTGACCTGCTGGATGCCCTGCGACTGCTCTTCGGACGCGCTGGAGATCTCGTTGATGATGTCCGTCACGCGGCGCACGGAAGTCACGATTTCCTGCATGGTGGCGCCGGCGGCCTCCACCTGGTCCGAACCGACCGATACCTTCTGTACCGAGTCGTCGATCAGGCCCTTGATTTCCTTGGCGGCGGCGGCGCTGCGCTGCGCCAGCGCGCGCACTTCGCTGGCGACGACCGCGAAGCCCTTGCCCTGCTCGCCCGCGCGCGCCGCTTCCACGGCGGCGTTCAACGCCAGGATGTTGGTCTGGAAGGCGATGCCGTCGATCACGCCGACGATGTCGGCAATGCGGTTGGAGCTGTCGGCGATACCGCGCATCGTGCCGACCACGTCGCCCACCGCGCGGCCGCCGCGCGAGGCCACCTCGGACGCCGCCACGGCCAGTTCCGAGGCGCTGCGCGAGCTGTCCGCGTTGTTCTTCACCGTGGACGACAGCTCGTCCATGCTGGCGGCGGTTTCTTCCAGCGAGGCGGCTTGCTGCTCGGTGCGCGACGACAGGTCGATGTTGCCGGCGGCGATCTCGCGCGCGCCGGTGTGGATCTCTTCCACCCCCAGGCGCACGGCGGACACCGTGCGGGCCAGGCTGTCCTGCATGCGCTTGACGGCGGCGTACAGCACGCCGATCTCGTTGTTGCCGCGTTGCTCGATGCGGTTGGTCAGGTCGCCGCCGGCGATACGGTCGAAGAGGCGCCCAGCTTCATGCAGCGGACGGAACACCGAGCGGCCGAACACCGCGTACAGGCCCACCACCAGCACGGCCACCACGATCAGCAGGCCGACCAGCAGCGCGATCGCGCCGTTGATGCGCGCGGAAGCCTCGCGGGCCACGCGTTGGCCGACCTCGTCGGCGTAGTCCAGATACTTCTGGATGGCGGCAGTGAAGGTGAGGCCCAGCGGCGTCACTTTTTCCAGGTTGAGACGGCCGGAATCCTGCGCGTTGCCGGCGCGGATGGCCGCGATCATCGGCACGATGGCGTCGCGCTGATAGACGTCGTAGGCCGCCAGCGCGGCGTCCAGCAGCGGCTTGCCCTGGGCCGAGGTTTCCGGGGTCTGGCGCACCAGCTGGATCAGTTCGCCGGCCTTCTTGGTATAGCCGTCCAGGCGCTGCATGCTGGCCAGGTTGTCGAGGCTCTTGCCTTCCATCAGCGCGGTCTGGGCCGACAGCAGCACCAGGCGGGCGCGCAACAATTCGGTGCCGGCGCCGTTCACGGCATTGGCGCGGACCAGATTGGTGTCCAGCAGCACTTCGATCGAATTGCGGTTGGAAGTCAGCTGCTGGTGCACGGCAATGCCGGTTACCAGGAAAAGCGCGAAGAAAACGGCTAAAGCGGTCGTCAAGACCGCGCGAATACTGAGATTCTTGAACATTGGGGTCACTCCGGGTTGCGTATAGCGGCTACCTATGCTTTACGACAGGTTGCAATGAAAAGTTAAACATCTCATTACGTTGCACGCCACGGATCCAGAGCAGGCCCGGCGGAACATGAAAAACGCCCCGCCATTCGGACCCAAGAGGGCCACAAATGGCGGGGCGTGTCGCACGCGCCGGGAAGGGTCCCGGCGGCGGCTACTGGCTTACTTCAGCCAGACGCGCGCGTTGCGGAAGATGCGCATCCAGGGGCTGAACGCGCCGCCCGCATCCGACTTGCCCCACTTCTCGGGCGCCCACGACATCATGACGTTGCGCGTCACGCGTTCCGGGTGCGGCATCATGACCGTGAAACGGCCATCCGCGGTGGTGACGGACGTCAGGCCGCCGGGGCTGCCGTTCGGGTTGAACGGATAGGCTTCGGTGATCTGGCCGCGGTTGTCGATGAAGCGCGCGCCAGCTAGCACGCGGCTGGCGTCGCCTTGCTGCGAGAAGTCGGCATAGCCTTCGCCGTGAGCCACGGCGACCGGAATGCGGGCGCCTTCCATGCCGGCGAAGAAGATCGACGGCGACTTGGCCACTTCGACCATGGACAGGCGGGCTTCGTACTTTTCCGACTGGTTGCGCGTGAAGCGCGGCCAGAACTCGGCGCCCGGGATCATCGGCGCCAACGCGGCCATCATCTGGCAGCCGTTGCACACGCCCAGCGCGAAGGTGTCGGGACGCGCGAAGTAGGCGGCGAACTGGTCCGACAGCTTGCTGTTGAAGCGGATGGTGCGGGCCCAGCCTTCGCCGGCGCCCAGCACGTCGCCGTAGCTGAAGCCGCCCACGGCCACCAGGCCCTGCACTTGCGCCAGGTCGACGCGGCCGGACAGCAGATCTGTCATGTGCACGTCGATGGCTTCAAAGCCGGCGGTGTCGAAGGCCCAGCCCATTTCCACCTGGCTGTTGCAGCCCTGCTCGCGCAGGATCGCCACGCGCGGACGCTTGCCGGTGTTGATGAACGGCGCGGCCACGTTTTCCTGGGGATCGAAGTCCACGTTGGGGCTCATGCCCGGGTCCGTGGCGTCGTTCCAGACGTCCAGCTCGGCCTGGGCGCAGGCCGGGTTGTCGCGCCGCGACATGATGCGGTAGGACACTTCGCTCCAGGCGCGGCCGAGTTCGGCGCGCGGCTGGCCCCAGACCTTCTTGCCATCGCGATAGAACTCGACTTCGTCGGCGCCGTTCAGGCCGCCGATGACGTGCGAGTGGGCCGACAGGCCTGCGCCGCGCAGCACCTGCATGACGGCGTCGCGCTGGGCGGCCGGCACCTGGATGACGGCGCCGGCTTCTTCGGAGAACAGCGCCTTGAGCGTCAGTTCCTCGCGCTGCACCGCCACCTGCTCGGGGCGGATCTTGTAGTCGCCCCAATCCGCCGATTGCGGATCGAAGGTCAGCATGTCCAGGTTGACCGAGATGCCGGTGCGGCCGGCGAAGGCCATTTCGGTCAGGGTGGCGAACAGGCCGCCGTCGGAACGGTCGTGGTAGGCCAGGATGGTTCCGGCTTCGGCCAGGGTGCGGATGGTGACGAAGAACGCGCGCAGGTCCTGCGGCGCGTCGATGTCCGGCACGGTTTCGCCGACCTGGTTGTAGGTCTGCGCCAGGATCGAGCCCGCCATGCGATGGCGGCCGCGGCCCAGGTCGATCAGGATCAGGACGCTGTCACCGGCGTCGGTGCGCAGCTGCGGGGTCAGGCTGGCGCGTACGTCGGCCACGGGCGCGAAGGCCGTGATGACCAGCGACACCGGCGCCACCACCTGGCGCTGCTCGCCGTCCTGTTCCCAGGACGTCTTCATGGACAGGGAATCCTTGCCCACCGGGATCGACAGGCCGGTGGCCTGGCACAGTTCGCTGACGGCCGACACGGTGTCGTACAGCGCGGCGTCTTGCCCAGCCACGCCGCAGGCGGCCATCCAGTTGGCCGACAGCTTGATGTCTTCCAGGCGCGCGACGTCGGCGGCGGCCAGGTTGGTCAGGGCCTCGGCCACGGCCATGCGGCCGGAAGCCGGCGCGTCCAGCATGGCGATCGGGGTGCGTTCGCCCATGGACATGGCTTCGCCGCGGAAGCCTTCGTAGTCGGCCAGGGTCACGGCGCAGTCAGCCACCGGCACCTGCCACGGACCGACCATCTGGTCGCGGCTGGACAGCCCGCCCACGGTGCGGTCGCCGATGGTGATGAGGAAGGACTTGTTGGCCACCGTGGGGTGGCGCAGCACGCGGTAGGCGGCTTCGGTCAGGTCGATGCCCGCCAGGTCCAGCGGCGCGGACACGCCGGGCAGGCGCGTGACGTCGCGGGTCATGCGCGGCGGCTTGCCCAGGATGACGTCGATCGGCACGTCCACCGGACGCACCTCGGCTTCGCCTTGCGGGCGGATCGTGTCCAGGCCAGGCAGGCCCTCGCCGTCCACCACGCGCAGCTGGCGTTCTTCGGTGGCCACGCCCACCACCGCGTAGGGGCAGCGTTCACGGCGGGCGATGGCGTCGAAGCGTTCCAGGTCCTTGGGCAAGATCGACAGGACGTAGCGTTCCTGCGATTCGTTGCTCCAGATTTCGGCGGGCGACAGGCCCGATTCTTCCAGCGGCACGCGCTTCAGGTCGAAGATGGCGCCGCGGCCGGCGTCGTTCACCAGTTCGGGGAAGGCGTTGGACAGGCCGCCCGCGCCCACGTCGTGGATCGCGATGATGGGGTTGTTCTCGGCCTGCTGCCAGCAACGGTCGATGACTTCCTGGGCGCGGCGCTCGATTTCAGGGTTGCCGCGCTGGACGGAATCGAAGTCCAGTTCGGCCGAGTTGCTGCCCATGCTGATGCTGGAGGCGGCGCCGCCGCCCATGCCGATGCGGAAGCCCGGGCCGCCAAGCTGGATCAGCAGCGCGCCCGGAGGAATCACGTCCTTGTGCGTCAGGCCGGCATCGATGCTGCCCAGGCCGCCCGCGATCATGATGGGCTTGTGGTAACCCCAGCGCGTGCCGCCGGCGGTCTGTTCGAACGAACGGAAGTAGCCCAGCAGGTTGGGACGGCCGAATTCGTTGTTGAACGCCGCGCCGCCGATGGGGCCGTCGATCATGATGGACAGCGGCGAGGCGATGCGCTCGGGCAGGCCGTGGTGATCGGCTTCCCAGGGCTGCAAGGCGTCGTCGAAGCGCAGGTGCGACACGGTGAAGCCGGTCAGGCCGGCCTTGGGCTTGGAGCCGCGGCCGGTCGCGCCTTCGTCGCGGATCTCGCCGCCATTACCCGTGGAAGCGCCGGGGAACGGCGCGATCGCGGTCGGGTGGTTGTGCGTTTCCACCTTCATCAGCGTATGCACGGTGGTGTCGCGGCGGATGTACTTGGCGCCTTCGACGCCCTCGCCCGTCACGCCCGGCACGCCGGCCTGGAAGCGCTGCGCGGAGCCGCCTTCCATGATGGCGGCGTTATCCGAATAGGCGACCACGGTGCCTGCGGGCTGCGCCTTGTGGGTGGCGCGGATCATGCCGAACAGCGTGTTGGGCTGTTCCTGGCCGTCGATGACCCACTCGGCGTTGAAGATCTTGTGGCGGCAGTGTTCGCTGTTGGCCTGCGCGAACATCATCAGTTCCACGTCGGTGGGGTCGCGGCCCAGGTCGGTGAACGACTTGGCCAGGTATTCGATTTCGTCGTCGGACAGCGCCAGGCCCAGCGAGATGTTGGCTTCGGCCAGGGCTTGGGCGCCCTGCGCCTGCACGCCGACCGTGCGCATGGGCTTGCCGGCCAGCGGCTGGAACAGCGCCTGGCCGTCGAAGCCGGCGTCCACCACGGTTTCGGTCATGCGGTCGTGCAGGCAGTCGGCCGCGCGCGCCAGCATGGCGTCGTCGAAGGTCTTGGCGCCCAGCAGGCCGCGCTCGGGGGTGATCACGTAGCGCACGCCGCGTTCAATGCGGTGCACCGACGACAGGCCACAGTTATGGGCGATGTCGGTGGCCTTGCTGGCCCACGGGGAAATCGTGCCCAGGCGCGGGATCACCAGCAGGGACAGGCTCTTGGCCGGCGCATCGCCGGTGACGGGCGTGCCGTAGTCCAGCAGTTGGGTCAGGTGTTGCTGCTGCTCGGCCGTCAGGGCCGCGTCGGTGCTGACGAAGTGCTCGTAGCGGGCGGATATGTCGGCCACCGGCAAGCCGGCTTCCTTCAATTGCGCCAGCAGGCGATCGCGACGGAAGGAGGACAGGACGGAGGAACCAGGCAGATGCTGAACTAGGGACACGATGCGGGCGCCGTATAAAGAGAGGAGAGCAAAAAGAGATTTTACCTGTTTAGGGGGTTTTCCCGGAGCCGTTGTTCGATCGATCCCGAACGCCTCTGTTTCGGCCATTGTTACAAAAGAATTCCGAGCACCTTGCACCATCATGATGCAGAGCAGCATTCGCGGCAACTCCGCGCCGCCGTGGATCTTTCCCATTCCCGCCAGGCCCTCCGCCGCTGGTTTTATATTGCGTCGCAGCATGTTGCAGCCATCCCGCACCGCGGGAAAACACGAACTACCGGTCCCACGGCGCGACGGTAGGATGCAGCGACCCCATAAATGAATAGCGCCTATCCGGCGCTGGCCGTTGCCTCACATGTCCCGCCCCGAAGCCCCCGCCGAGCCTGTCGAACCGATCATTCCCACAGAATCAGATCCCGCAGTCAAAGTGCCGCTGGCCATCGAGGACTGGCTGGCCGTGATCCTGTTGGCGACCCTGGCCATCATTACCTTCCTGAATGTGCTGGTGCGCTACTTCACCGACCAGTCCTTCGCCTGGACGGAAGAGATCTCGGTGTTCCTGCTGATCGTGCTGACCATGGCGGGCGGCAGCGTGGCCTTCGTGCGCAACCACCATATCCGCATCGAGATCCTGGCCGACTCCGGCTCGCCGCGCCGCCAGCGCATCATGGCGCTGATCTCCAACGGCTGCGTGCTGGCCTTCTTCCTGCTGCTGACCGTGCTGTCGGTGAAGCTGGTGGCCGACGAATACATCTACGAAGAGACCTCGCCCGCCATCGGCGTGCCGACCTGGTGGTATTCGATCTGGCTGCCGGTGATGGCGGCGGCGATCTCGCTGCGCACCGTCGGCACGCTGCGCCGCATCGCCAAGGGCGCCGCCGGGCAGGCCCCGCAATGATCGCCGCCATCCTCTTCACCGTCTTCATCGTCCTGATGCTGATCGGCGTGCCGGTCGGCGTGGCGCTGGGCCTGGGCGGCACGGTGGCCATCGTGCTGTCCAACCTGGACACGCCCTGGTATGGCCTGTTGACCGTGCCCCAGAACTTCTACGCTGGCCTGGCCAAGTACCCGCTGCTGGCCATTCCCATGTTCGTGCTGGTCGGGTCCATCTTCGACCGTTCCGGCGTGGCCAAGCGGCTGGTGGACTTCGCCATCGCCATCGTCGGGCGCGGCCCGGGCATGCTGCCGCTGGTGTCGATCGCGGTGGCCATGTTCCTGGGCGGCATCTCCGGTTCCGGTCCGGCCTGCGCGGCCGCGGTGGGCGCGGTGATGATCACGGCCATGTCGCGCGCCGGCTATCCAGGCTCGTTCTCGGCTGCGGTAGTCGCGGCAGGCGCGGCCACGGACATCCTGATCCCGCCGTCGGTGGCCTTCATCATCTACTCGGTGCTGGTGCCCGGCGCCTCGGTGCCCGCGCTGTTCGCCGCCGGCATGATCCCCGGCATCCTGGCGGGCTTCGCCCTCATCGTTCCGGCGGTCTGGCTGTCGCGCAAATACAAGATGGGCGGGCTGGAAGCCCACCTGCCCCGCCCGCCCTTCTGGGCCAGCCTGCGCGAAGCCTCATGGGGCCTGGCCGCGCCGGTGCTGATCCTGGGCGGCATGCGCATGGGCTGGTTCACGCCCACCGAAGCCGCCGTGGTCGCGGTGTTCTACGGCCTGTTCGTGGGCATGTTCATCCACCGCACCATCAAGCTGCGCGACCTGTACAAGATCCTGCGCGAAGCCGCTGAACTGTCCGCCGTCATCATGCTGGTGGTGACGCTGGCCGGCATCTTCGCCTGGGCCCTGTCCACGCTGAGCGTGATCGATCCCATCACCCACGCCATCGTCAATTCGGGGCTGGGCGAATGGGGCGTGCTGGCGCTGCTGATCCTGCTGCTGATGACCGTGGGCATGTTCCTGGACGGCATCTCCATCTTCCTGATCTTCGTGCCGCTGCTCATGCCCATCGCCAACGCCTATGGCTGGGATCCGGTGTGGTTCGGCGTGATCCTGACCTTGAAGGTGGCGCTGGGCCAGTTCACCCCGCCGCTGGCCGTGAACCTGATGGTGTCTTGCCGCATCGCGCGCGTACCGATGGAATCCACCGTGCGCTGGGTGGTGTGGCTGCTGGGCGCCATGTTCCTGGTGCTGGTGGCGGTGCTGGTGTTCCCGCAGCTGGCGTTGTGGCTACCCAAGAAGCTGGGTTATTGAAAGGGCCGGACGGGGCAACCCCAAGGCCGGCGTTACCGGTATTCATTACAACAACAGACACGCAAAGAGAGGAGACGCAACATGAAATTCCGCAACCTGATCGGAGCGGCCCTGTGCGCGGCGGCCGTCGTCGGCATGGCGCCCGCCCATGCGCAGAACTACAAGCCCGAGTACAAGCTCTCCATCGTCGTCGGCACCACCTTCCCCTGGGGCCAGGGGGCCGAAATCTGGTCGAACTTGGTGCGCGAGCGCACCCAGGGCCGGATCAACATCAAGGTCTACCCCGGCACCTCGCTGGTCCAGGGCGACCAGACGCGCGAATTCACCGCCATCCGCCAGGGCGTGATCGACATGGCCGTGGGCTCCACCATCAACTGGTCGCCGCAGGTCAAGCAGCTGAACCTGTTCTCCCTGCCCTTCCTGATGCCTGACTACGCCGCCATCGATGCGCTGGTGCAGGGCGACGTGGGCAAAGAGATGTTCAAGCTCATCGAAAAGGCCGGCGTGGTGCCGCTGGCCTGGGGCGAAAACGGCTACCGCCAGCTCAGCAACTCCAAGCACGAGATCAAGAAGCCCGAGGACATGAAGGGCCAGAAGCTGCGCGTGGTGGGTTCGCCGCTGTACATCGACACTTTCACTGCCCTGGGCGCCAACCCCACGCAGATGAGTTGGGCCGACGCCCAGCCCGCGCTGGCCAGCGGCGCGGTGGACGGCCAGGAAAATCCCCTGTCGATCTACACCGGCTCCAAGCTCTACACCGTGGGCCAGAAGTACCTGACGCTGTGGAACTACGTCGCCGATCCGCTGATCTTCGTGGTCAACCGCGAGGTCTGGAATTCGTGGTCCGAGAAGGACCGCGACATCGTGCGCCAGGCCGCGCTGGACGCCGGCAAGCAGCAGATCGTGATTGCACGCAAGGGCGTGACGCCCGAAGACCCGTCGTTGCTGAAGGAAATCGCGGGCCACGGCGTGACCGTGACCGCGCTGTCGCCGGCGGACCACGAGGCCTTCGTCAAGATCACCAAGCCCGTCTATGACAAGTGGAAGAAGCAGATCGGCGAAGACCTGGTGAACCTGGCCGAAAAGTCGATCGCCAATCGCAAGAAGTAAAGCCGCAAGAACAAGCAGCAAGCCCCAGGGGAACGGCGGCGCAAGCCGCCAACCGAGGCAGGGACGTCAGATCCCGCCCACCAACGGGCGCCGGCCACAAGCTGGCGCCCGTTTTCTTTGCCGCGTCGGAACTCCGTTGCCGACCCCGGCCAGATCGGCAGACTAGGCCGGATAGCTGACTTCCAGGATATCCAGTTCTTCGATCCCGCCCGGCGTGCGCAGCACCACGGTGTCGCCTTCCTTGGCCTTGATCAGCGCGCGCGCCACCGGCGAGATCCAGCTGATCTTGCCTGCCAGCGGCTCGGCCTCGTCCACGCCGACGATGGTCACGTTGTGTTCCTCGCCGGCCTTGTCGGAATACAGCACCGTGGCGCCGAAGAAGACCTGATCGCGGTTGGGCTGGGCCGCTGGATCGACCACTTCGGCAACGTCCAGCCGCTTGGTCAGGAAGCGCATGCGGCGGTCGATCTCGCGCAGGCGCTTCTTGCCGTACAGATAATCGCCGTTCTCGGAACGATCACCGTTGGACGCGGCCCACGACACCACCTGCACGACGGATGGACGTTCCACGTTCATCAGGTGCGTGAGTTCACCGCGCAGGCGCTCGTAGCCGCCAGGCGTCATGTAGTTCTTGGTGCCGGCAGGCAGGGCCTGGGCTTGCGGCAGATCGTCGTCGTCCTCGTTGTCCGACTCTTTGACAAAGGCTTTGTTCATGGCGGTTGCGCCGGTCGGGCGCGATCACAGTCGATAGCGTACAGGGCAAGGCGGCTTGGCCGCCGCCCGCGTCAGAACCAGTCATGCCAGACCGGTTTAAGGTCGGGCGGCAGCGCTGGCAAGCGGCCCAGGTCCACGCGGCTTTCCTTGGGACTATGGAAGTCCGAGCCGCGCGACGCCAGAAAACCGTAGCGGCGTGCCACATCCGCATAATAGCGGGCCTCTTCCGAGGTATGGCTGCCCGTGGTGACCTCGATGCCCAGACCGCCCAACTGCAGGAATTCGTCGAACAGCGCGGCGAATTGCAGCGGCGTGTACTTGTAGCGGCCGGGATGCGCGATGACGGCGACGCCGCCCGCGCCGCGGATCCAGCCCACGGCCTCCGCCAGCGTGGCCCACTGCATGGGCACGTGGCCGGGCCGGTCGTCGCCCAGGTGCCGGGTGAACACGGCCTGCACGTCGGGGCAGTAGCCGGCTTCGACCAGGTAGCGGGCGAAGTGGGTGCGGCTGATGAGTTCGGGGTTGCCGGCGAACGGCAGCGCGCCTTCGTAGGCGCCGGGCATGCCCATTTCGGCCAGGCGTTCGCCGATGCGCTTGGCGCGTTCGGCGCGGCCGGAGCGGGTCTTGCGCAAGCCTTCGACCAGCGCGGTGTTCTCGGGGTCGAAGCGCAAGCCCACGATATGCACGGTCACGCCGGCCCAGGTCACGGAGATCTCGACGCCGGTGGCGAAGTCCATGTCCAGCTCGCGCGCCGCGCGGGCCGCTTCGGCCAGGCCGCCCACTTCGTCGTGGTCGGTCAAGGCCCACACGTCCACGCCATTGGCATGCGCGCGCTGCGCCACGTCGCGCGGCGCGAGCGCGCCGTCCGAGACGGTGGAATGGCAGTGCAGATCGATGTTCAGTGTGCGCGCGTTCATCCAGCTATTGTAGAGAAGGCCCGGCAGCGTGGATAGCGCCAAGCCGTCCCCCGTTTATCGCGTGGTCAGGACAGCAGAAAAGACGCGACCGGATCCACCTGCTCGTCCGACATCAAGGTGGGCGCATGGCCCACGCCGGATACCTCGTGGGCCTGCGCGCGCGGATTGCGCTTGAGCATTTCATCGACGGTGGCGCGCGTCAGCAGATCGGATTGCGCGCCGCGCACGATCAGCACGGGGCACGGCAGGGAATCATAGGAACGCCACAGGATCTGTTCGCCCGCCGCCAGTTCCTCGGGGGTCTGGGCCGCCAGGGCCTGGGACAGCGCCAGGTCGTAGTGCTTGACCCATTTTTCGCCCTGCCGGGGGTACAGGTAGCGCGCCAGTTCCGCCCACTGCGCATCGGTATGCGGGCCAAACGTGGCGGAGTTGGCGCGCATGGTGGCCACGGCCTCTTCGAAGCTCGCGAACTCGCCGGGTTCGCCCACATACTGGCCGATGCGCGCCAGGGCGCCCGTCTCCAGCCGTGGCCCGACGTCGTTGAGTACCAACCTGTCGAGATGGAAGCCCTGTTCGGGCGGCAGCATGCCCGCGTGCGGACGCATGGCCAGCATGGCGCGTGCAAACACCGCCGCGCCCGACAGCGCCATGCCGATCAGCCCGCCCATGGACGTCCCCACCCAGGCCAGCCGCGCCGGTTTCAAGCGCGCAAGCAGGGTCACCATGTCCGAGACGTATTGCGGCACCGTGTAGAACGCGGGGTTGGCCAGCCAATCGGAACGCCCCCGCCCCACCACGTCCGGGCAGACCACGCGATACTGCCCCGCCAACCGCCGCGCCAGCGTATCGAAATCACGTCCGCTGCGGGTCAGGCCATGCACGCATACCAGTACCTGGTCATTGGCCGGGTCGCCCCATTCCCAGTAGGCCATGCGGTGCAGTCCTGCCGGGCTGGCGCAGGTGACGAAATCCAAACGGGGTTCCAGGCTGGCGTCCACCATCGATACACTCCACAAGTCGTTGCGCGCCGCAGCTAGAGGCGCACCAGGCCGGTATCTTATAGGACAGCGAGCGGCGCCGCCGCAACACCCGGACCGCCCGGTTCTGGACTATCGGCCCGGTCGTCGCTACGATTCTTGCATCCGGATCGCCGCCCAGCCCCCCCTGCCCGCGCGGAATTGCCATTGCCTATCGAGGCGATCCAATCATTAAATTGGAGTTGCGGACCTGTTAGGATCAGAGTTGGAAGTCTCAAGCATTGCCAGATCAGTCATCCCAAAATTGATATGGAGTCCGTATGCAGCAAAGCAGTCCTTCCTCGCCGCTGGCCACCGGCCACCCATCCCTCAGTTCCCCTCCCCCCGAACCGCCCAAAGTGCTCCAGGACATCCTGGCCCGGGCCGATGTCCGCATCAACGGCAACCGCCCCTGGGACATTCAGGTTCATGACAAGCATATGTACGACCGCGTCTTCGCCAGCTGGTCGCTGGGCCTGGGCGAATCCTACATGGACGGCGAATGGGACTGCGACCAGCTCGACGAGCTGTTCACCCGCCTGCTCCGCGCGGACATGGGGTCGGCGGCCCTGGGCCTGGCGCGCGTCAAGCTGATCGCCGAGCACCTGCGCCACAAGCTGTTCAACCTGCAGTCCAAGCACCGCGCCTTCGAGGTCGGCGAACAGCACTACGACGCCGGCAACGACGTGTTCGAGGCCATGCTGGACAGCCGCATGATCTATTCCTGCGCCTACTGGGAAAACGCCCAGACGCTGGAGGAAGCGCAACTGGCCAAGCTGGAGATGATCTGCCGCAAGCTGCAGCTGCGCGCAGGCGAAACGCTGCTGGACATCGGCTGCGGCTGGGGCGGGCTGGCGCGCTTTGCCGCCGAACGCTATGGCGTCGAGGTCACCGGCGTGACCGTGTCCAAGGAGCAGCTGGCGCTGGCGCAGGAAAGAGTGAAGGGCCTGCCGGTGCAACTGCTGCTGCAGGACTACCGCGACCTGCAGGGCAGCTTCGACAAGGTGGTCTCGGTAGGCATGTTCGAACACGTCGGCCCCAAGAACTACGACACCTACTTCAGCAACGTGCAGCGCCTGATGGCGCCCGGCGGCGTGTTCCTGCTGCACACCATCGGCATCGCCGCCACCAGCCAGAGCACTGATCCCTGGATCGACCGCTACGTCTTCCCCAACGGCAAGCTGCCGTCCGCCCGCGAGATCGCCACCGCCGTGGAAGGCCGCTTCATCATCGAAGACTGGCACAACTTCGGCGCCGATTACGACCGCACGCTGATGGCCTGGTGGGACAGGTTCGAACGCGCCTGGCCCGAGCTGGAAACGCGCTACGGCAGCCGCTTCTACCGCATGTGGAAGTACTACCTGATGTGCTGCGCCGGCTTCTTCCGCTCGCGCGAGGGCCAGCTCTGGCAAGTGATGCTGACTCATCCGCAACGCCAGGAGATGTACCGCTCGCAGCGCTGAACGCGGTGACGCCATCGCCAGGAAGCCGCCCCTAGGGCGGCTTCCTTTTCTGCGACGCCTGCGTCGATTCAGCGGCCTGCGGCGTCCTCGCGGATCATGTCGGCAGCCCGCTCCGCGATCATGATGGTCGGCGAATTGGTGTTGCCCGACGTGATCAACGGCATCACCGAGGCGTCGGCGATGCGCAGGCCCTCCAGTCCATGGACACGCAGCCGCGCGTCCACCACCGCCCCGCCGTCCGCATCACGTCCCATGGCGCAGGTGCCCACCGGATGGAAGATGGTGGTGCCGATCTTGCCAGCCGCTTCCCGCAGCTCGGCGTCCGTCTGGAACGCCGTTCCTGGCAGCCATTCCTGCGGCTGATAGCGCTGCAAGGCCGGCGCCGCCGCGATCCGCCGCACCAGCCGGATGGAATCCGCCGCCACGCGCAGGTCTGCGTCGGTGCTGAGGTAATTGGGCGCGATGACGGGCGCGCCTTGCGGCCCCTGGGCGTGCACGCTGCCGCGCGATGTCGGCCGCAGATTGCACACGCTGGCGGTGAAGGCGTCAAAGCCATGCAGCGGTTCGCCGAAGGCGCCCAGCGACAGCGGCTGCACATGGAATTCAACGTTGGCGCGCGCCTGGCCCGGGTCCGACTTGGCGAACGCGCCCAGCTGCGACGGCGCCATGCTCATCGGGCCGCTACGTTTGAGCAGGTACTCCAGGCCGATGCCGGCCTTGCCCAACCAGGTGGAGGCGATGCGGTTCAGCGTCTTCACGCCCTGCACCTGGATGATGACGCGCAGCTGCAAGTGATCCTGCAGGTTCTCGCCCACGCCCGGCAGGGCATGGTGCAAGGCGATGCCGCTTTCGCGCAGGCGCTCGGGCTCGCCCACGCCGGAGAGTTCCAGCAGGTGCGGCGTATTGACGGCGCCGGCCGCCAGCACTACCTCGCGGCGCGCGCGCACGGCGATGTTCTGCCCATTGCGGCGCAACTGCACGCCGACGCAGCGCTTGCCCTCGAACACCAGTTGCTCGGCCTGGGCGCCCGTCAACACGCGCAGGTTCGGGCGTTTCCGCACCGGCCGCAGGAACGCCTTGGAGGTATTCCAGCGCCAGCCGCCGCGCTGGTTCACTTCAAAGTAGCCGCAGCCGAAGTTGTCGCCACGGTTGAAGTCCTGCACCCGCGGAATGCCCTCCTGCTCGGCCGCGCCGGCAAAGGCCTCCAGGATGTCCCAGCGCAGGCGCTGCGATTCCACGCGCCATTCGCCGCCGGCGCCATGGAACTCGTCCGCGCCGCGGTGGTAGTCCTCGCTGCGCTTGAACACCGGCAGCACCTGGTCCCAACCCCAGGCCGGATCGCCGGACAGCTCGGCCCAGTCCTCGTAGTCCTGGCGCTGGCCGCGCATGTAGATCATGCCGTTGATCGATGAACTGCCGCCCAGCACCCGACCGCGCGGATAGATCAGCGACCGCCCCGCCAGACCGGGTTCCGCCGCGGTGCGGTACATCCAGTCCGTGCGGGGGTTGCCGATGCAATGCAGGTAGCCCACCGGGATATGGATCCAGTGGTAGTTGTCGCTCCCGCCCGCCTCCAGGAGCAGCACTTGCACGCCAGGATCGCGGCTCAGGCGGTTGGCCAGCACGCAGCCGGCCGAACCCGCGCCCACGATGATGTAGTCGTATGTCTCCATAAGCTCTTCTTATCTTCTTGTCGGGGCGGTACGTCCGCGGACTGGGTGAGCCGACCCGGCTCGCCGGGCATCTACCGTGACTCTCGCGCAGCGGCGCGCAACTGTCCAATGAATTGTTGAAAAACGGTTTATAAGCAACTTAAATAATGCTTGAGCCCTTTTCGCCCCTGGCCACTTACTCCGGGAACCGTCTCATGGACCTGAAGCACATCCGCACCTTTGCCGCCGTGGCCCGCGAGGGCAACCTGACGCGGGCGGCCGAGCATCTGCACCTGACCCAGCCCGCGCTCAGCCTGCAGCTGAAGAACTTCCAGGAATCGCTGGATCTGACTTTGTTCTCGCGCACGGCGCAAGGCCTGGCGCCCAACGCCGACGGCCGCGCGCTGCTGCCCTCGGCGCAACGCATCCTGGACGCGCTGGATGACTTCCAGCGCGCCCTCGGCGCCCTGCGTGACACCGTCCAGGGCGATCTGCGCATCGGCACCATCCTCGATCCCGAATTCCTGCGCCTGGGCGCCACCCTGCAATACCTGGTCGAGCACTATCCCAAGATCCGCCCCACCCTACGCCACGGCATGTCCGGATCGGTGGCGAAACAGGTGCGCGCGGGCGAGCTGGACGTGGGTTTTTCCCTCGGCCCGCAAGGGCGCGATGCGGCTCCCGCCGGACTCGAAGCGCTGCCGCTCGCCTCCTTCGCCTATTTCGTCGTGGCCCCCAAGGGCTGGGGCGCGCAGGTGGCCGGCCGCGACTGGGCCGCGATCGCCGCCCTGCCCTGGATCTGGACGCCCCCGGACTCGGTGCACCACCGGCTGCTGTCGGACAAATTCGACGCGTTGGGCGTCGCGCCCAACGCCGTGGCCGAAGTGGATCAGGAAGCCTCAATGCTGGACCTGGTGCGCTCGGGCGTGGGCCTGTCGCTGGCGCGCGACTCCATCGCGCTGCGCGAGTCCCAGGCCAGCGGGCTGGTGTTGGTCAAGGGCCTGGCCATCCAGGCCGAACTCGCCTTCATCACCCAGGCCTCCCGCCGCGAGGATCCCCTGGTCTCCGCGGCCTTCGATGCCGTCCAGGCGGCGTTTGCCTAGGCCCATCCGCTGCGCCAAACGGGTGCGGCGCCGCACAGGAATATGCACCGCCTTGACGCACGCCGGCTTTGGCCGCGCGGCGCAAGACCGGGCCGCCGGCGGCCTGCCTGACGCCGCTTTCCCTATGAAATCCCCGGCGCGCCAACCCGCGCGGATGCGCTCCGGCATCCCTGGCATGGACTTTGCTTGATGGTTCATGCGCGGGCCGCAAGGCCGGCGAGACAACTAGAGCAGTAACGGCAATGGCGCCCCGACCGCAAGGTCCAGGGCGCCTTTGCGTTTTCTGAAACCACGATACCCAAGCCCACGGGGACATCCCATGAAAGTAGCGGCCTCATCCGATTCTCTGCAGACCCTCGTCGTCATCGGCAACGGCATGGTGGGCCACCATTGCGTCGAGCAACTCATCGCCGGCGGCGCGCTTGCGCGCTACCGCATCCATGTCTACGGCGAGGAAAGCCGCCGCGCCTACGACCGCGTGCACCTGTCCGAATACCTCAACGGGCGCGACGCGGAATCGATGGCGCTGGGCGATGCGGCGCTGTATGAACAGGAAGGCGTGACTCTGCACCTGGACGCGCCCGTGCTGGAGATCGACCGCCGCCAGCGCCAGGTCGTGACCGCGCGCGGCCGCAGCGCCTACGACAAGCTGATACTTGCCACGGGCTCCTACCCCTTCGTGCCGCCGATCTCGGGCGCGGAAGGCGCATCGCGCCTGGTGTACCGCACGCTCGACGACCTGGACCTGATCCGCGAGGCCGCGCACGGCGCGCGCCGCGGCGTGGTGGTGGGCGGCGGCCTGCTGGGGCTGGAAGCGGCCCATGCGCTGAAGTCGCTGAAGCTGGAGGCCCACGTGGTCGAATTCGCGCCGCGCCTGATGCCGGTGCAGTTGGACGAGCAAGGCGGCGCGGCGCTCAAGGCGCGCATCGAGGCGCTGGGCGTGGGCGTCCACCTGTCGCGCGCCACCCAGGACATCAAACCCGGCACGCAGTACCGCTACCGCATGCGCTTTGCCGAGGGCGCGCCGCTGGAAACCGACCTGATCGTGTTCTCGGCCGGCATCCGGCCGCAAGTGGCGCTGGCGCGCAAGGCCGGACTGACGCTGGCCGAGCGCGGCGGCGTGGCCATCGACGACCAGTGCCGCAGCAGCGACGAACACATCTATGCCATCGGCGAATGCGCGGCCTGGAACGGCAGCGTGTTCGGGCTGGTCGCGCCCGGCTACCAGATGGCGCGCACGGTGGCGGCGGCGCTTTGCGGCAACGCCGGACAGGCGTTCGGCGGCGCCGACATGTCCACCAAGCTCAAGCTGCTGGGCGTGGACGTGGGTTCGATCGGCGACGCCCACGGCGCATCGCCCGATGCGCGCAGCTATCGCTACATCGACGAGGCCGGCTCCAGCTACCGCCGCCTGGTGGTGTCGGCCGACGGCAAGCGGGTGCTGGGCGCGGTCCTGGTCGGCGACAACAGCTACTACGACACCTTGCTGCAATACGTGCAGAACGGCATTGCGCCGCCCGCGGACCCGGCCAGCCTGATCCTGCCGCAAGGCCAGGGCGCGCCGCTGCTGGGCGTGGACGCGTTGCCCGCCGCCGCCACCATCTGTTCCTGCCACAACGTGAGCAAGGGCGCGGTCTGCGCCGCGATCGACGGCGGCTGTGCCGACCTGGCCGCGGTCAAGGGCTGCACCAAGGCGGCTTCCGGCTGCGGCGGCTGCGCCAGCCTGCTCAAGCAGGTGGTCGAACACGAACTGGCCAGCCGCGGGGTCGCCGTGGACAAGAGCCTCTGCGAGCACTTCCCCCACACTCGCCAGGAGCTCTACGCCATCGTGCGCGTCAACGGCATCGAATCCTTCGAGCAACTCCTGGCCAGCCACGGCCGCGGACAACAGGGCTGCGACATCTGCAAGCCCGCCGTGGGCTCCATCCTGGCCTCTTGCTGGAACCGCCCGATCCAGGATCCTCACCTGGTGCCGCTGCAGGACACCAACGACACCTTCATGGCGAACATGCAGAAGAACGGCACCTATTCGGTGGTGCCGCGCATCCCCGCCGGCGAGATCACGCCCGACGGCCTGATCGCGATCGGCGCGGTCGCCAAGAAATACCAGCTGTACACCAAGATCACCGGCGGCCAGCGTATCGACCTGTTCGGCGCGCAGCTGCATGAACTGCCGGACATCTGGGCGGAATTGATCGCCGCCGGGTTCGAGACCGGCCATGCCTACGGCAAGTCCACCCGCACCGTGAAGTCCTGCGTCGGCAGCACCTGGTGCCGCTACGGCGTGCAGGACAGCGTCAAGATGGCGCTGGACATCGAGCACCGCTACAAGGGCCTGCGCTCGCCGCACAAGCTGAAGTTCGCCGTCTCCGGCTGCACCCGCGAATGCGCCGAGGCGCAAAGCAAGGACATCGGCGTCATCGCCACCGAAAACGGCTGGAACCTCTATGTCTGCGGCAACGGCGGCATGCGCCCGCGCCACGCCGAACTGTTCGCCACCGACCTGGACGACGCCGCCCTCATCCGCACCATAGACCGCCTCTTGATGTTCTACATCCGCACCGCCGACAAGCTGCAGCGCACCTCGGTCTGGCGCGAATCGCTGGAAGGCGGTCTGGACTATCTGAAGCAGGTGGTGCTGGAGGACAGCCTGGGCCTGTGCGCGGAGCTGGAAGCGCAGATGCAGCTGGTGGTGGACCGCTACGAATGCGAATGGGCCAACGCGCTGAACGACCCGGAAAAGCTCAAGCGCTTCCGCACCTTCGTCAACCATCGCGGCGCCGACCCCGACATCCAATTCGTGCAGGAACGCGGCCAGCCCCGGCCCGCTCCCGCGCGCGTCATCGCCATCGCCGAGGAGATTGCCTGATGGACGCCCTGATCCGCGAACCCCAAGACTGGCGGCCGGTATGCCGGCGCCAGGATCTGGTGCCCAATTCCGGCGTGGTGGCGCTGGTGGATGGCGCGCAGATCGCGCTGTTCTACGTGCCGCAAGCCGCCGGCGACGGCGTCTACGCGATGGAAAACCGCGACCCCAAGTCCGGCGCCAACGTCATCGGCCGCGGCATCGTCGGCCATATGGGCGGCGAACTCGTCGTGGCCTCGCCGCTCTACAAGCAGCATTTCCGGCTCGCCGACGGCGCGTGCGTGCAGCACCCGGAACAACGGCTGCGGACCTGGCGGGCGCGCTTGAACGGCGATGCGGTGGAGATCGCCTGAGACACGCCGCCGCCCGCTCAGCCCAGCCCGATGCGGCGCGCGCCCGCCCGGAACAGCGCCTCGGCATCCCCGGCCAGGCGGAAGGCCGCCAGGAAATCGTCCACGCGGTACGAGGGATGCGTCTTGCGGATCGCGGCCAGCAGGCCGGAGGTTTCGTCGTCCTTGCCGGCTATCGCCAGGCAGCAGGCCGCGATCGCCAGGATGTGTACGTGGGCGTTGGGGCGGGCCGCCGCCTTCAGCGCCCAGCCGGCGGCTTCCTCGTACCGGCCCAGGCGCACCAGCGCCAGCGCGCGCACGGCCAGCATGCCGAACAGCAACGGGTCGTAGGGACTGAGGTCGCGCGAATGGTCGGACGAGCCTATCGCCGCCTCGGCATCGCCCGACTGGCAGTTGACGAAGCCCAGGGTGTAATGCGCCAGGGCGAAATTGGGGCTCAGGTCCACGGCGCGCGCCAGTTCGGCCAAGGACTGGTCCTGGTTGCCGCGCAGCCATAGCGCCCGCCCCATGGCCCAGTGCGCCGCCGGGTCGCGGTCGTCGGCGATCAGGCCCTGGCCAGCGGCCTCGAACGCCAGGTCGATGGCCGGCGCCTGCTCGCCCCAACGCTGGAACGCGTCCTGCCAATGGGTGAACGACAGGCCCGCATAGGCCCGCGAGAACGTCGGGTCGAGCCGCAAGGCCGTCTCGAAAAAGTGCCGCGCCTGCTCGTTGTCGGCCCGGTTGAAGCGGTACATATGCCACAGGCCGCGGTGATGGGCCTGCCAGGCGTCCAGGGAGTTCGGCGGCCTCAGAATGGCGCGGTTGCGCTCTGCGGCCTCGATTTCGAGGTCGATGGCGGCCACGATCCGGTTGCCGATTTCGTCCAGGGCCAGAAAGGCGTCATCCAGCTCCCGGTCATAGACGTCCGCCCACACGATGCGCGCGGTCCTGGACTCCACGATTTCCACGCTCACGGCGATGCGTTTGTCCCGGCGCTGCAGCGACCCGCTCACCACATAGTCCACGTTGAGCGTGCGGCCGGCCTCGTCCGGCCCCACGTTGCGCTGGTCCAGGGCGAAAACCGTGCCTTGGGCGATGACGAACAGGCTGCGCAGCTTGGCCAGCCGCGTGATGATGTCGTAGGCCAGGCCATCGGCCAGCCCACCCCGCACGCCGGCCTGCGCCGAGCGGTCCGCGAACGGCATCACCGCGATCGAAGCGCGGCCCGCGCGGTCCCGGGCGTCCGAGAGCGGCACCTCGGACGCCTCTCCTGGCGCGGCGTCCTGCCTTGGCGCCTGGCTGGCGCGCCCCCTCAACTCCCGCCATACATCGCGCAAGGGCCGCCAGTCCAGCCCGTCCGCCTCGAAGGCGCGCACTGCCGCGGCCAGATGCTCCTCGCCTTCGCGCCATTGGCCGCGCTGCGCCAGCAAGCCCAGCAGCATCTCGTGCGCGCGCCGATCGAACGGGACCAGCTGCAACCACTGGTCCAGGCAGGCGAAGGTCTCGCCCGACGCAGCCGGCAGACTGGCCGCCAGATGCTCCAGGACCGCGGCATGGCAGGCCCGCAAACGCCGGCGCTGCGCGGTCAGCCAGTTGTTGAAAAAAGGATTGCGGTCGATCTCGAGCCCCTCGAGGAAATCACCCGCAAACAGCGCGGCCAGCGCTTGCAGCCGCCCACAGTCCAGCTGGGCGATGCCCTGTTGCATCGCGCTGCCAATTTCGATGGCGTCCACATGGCAGTCGGCCAGGTCCAGCCTCACCGTGTCCTGCGCCGTCTCCACCCTGCGCCGGCCGGGCTCGTCCAGCAACGCACGGGCCTTGCTGAGGCACCAGCGCAGCTCGCCGCGCGGATCGTTCGGAATGTCCCACAGCAGCTCGCACAGGTGCGCGCGCTGCACGGGATGCGGCGCAAGCGCCAGATAGGCGACGAGCGCGCGCAGCTTGCGCGACGGCGGCAGCGCCAGGGCGGCGCCCGCCCGGCTGATTCCCATGGGTCCAAGCAGGCGCAGCCGGACCTCGCCGCCGGAGACGGAACCAGCAGACGGCGCGGGGCCGGCCGATACCCGGGCCGATTCCACGCCGGCTACCACGCCCGCCTCCATGGCCGGCTCTTAACTTGGATTCCGGGAAGCACGGTACGCGCAAGCCTGCGCGGCGCCGGTTGCGATTCCCCGGCAGGCCGGCCTCGCGCGCTGCCGCATACACAGAGCATTAACGGAGACAGACCATGTCCATTTCCTCCCTCGCCACCAGCCCCGTGCGCGATTCCGCGCAGCCCGACCTGGCCGCCTTGAAGACACGCCAGCAGGGCACCTGGGCTTCCGGGGACTATGCCGTTGTCGGCACCACGTTGCAGATCGTAGGGGAACAGCTGTGCGAATCGCTGGATGTCCGCGCCGGGCAGAAGGTGCTTGATGTGGCCGCCGGCAACGGCAATGCCTCGCTCGCAGCCGCCCGCCGCTGGTGCGACGTCGTTTCGACCGACTACGTGCCGGCGCTGCTTGGACGCGCCCGCGAACGCGCCGCCGCCGAACACTTGAAGATCGAGTTCCAGGAGGCCGATGCCGAAGCCCTGCCGTTCCCGGACGGCGGATTCGACGCGGTCGTCTCCACCTTCGGCGTGATGTTCACCCCCGACCAGGACAAGGCCGCCGCCGAACTGGTGCGAGTGTGCCGGCCGGGCGGCAAGATCGGCTTGGCCAACTGGACCCCCGATGGCTTCATCGGCCAGGTCTTCAAGACCATAGGCAAGCATCTGCCGCCGCCTGCCGGCGTCAAGTCGCCCGCCCTGTGGGGCACCCCGGCGCGCATCGAGGAAATGTTTGGCCCGCACGCATCCTCGATCAAGACCGAGCCGCGCCACTTCGTGTTCCGCTATCGCTCGCCCGAGCACTGGCTGCAAGTCTTCAAGACCTACTACGGCCCGCTGCTCAAGGCATTTGGCGCGCTGGATTCGGCGGCGCAGGCCGCGCTGACCAGCGATCTCATAGTGCAAATAGACCGGTTCAACCGCTCTGGCGATGCCGCGATGGTCGTACCCAGTGAATACCTGGAAATCGTGGTGACCCGCCGGTGACCGGGCTTTGATGCCAGCCTTCGGACAGTCCGGGCCATCCACGCGGATAGCGGACACGAAATGAGCCATGGCGCAACGCCTTCACGGCCGCCCGCTGAATGGCCCGGGCGGCCGATGTTGAGCAACCATACGATGAGGTAGGCAATGGCGTGCCGGCCATTGCCGGACGGGGTGCGAGCCCTTATGCGGAATCATACGCCCGCCGCGGCTCGCGCGCCGCTATAGCGCTGACGCCAGCGCGTACTCCATATAGAGCTGCCGCAGTTCCCGGCATACGGGTCCCGGCCGGCCCGTGCCGACGGGCTGGCCGTCCAGGTCGATCACCGGCAGCACGAAGTGCAACGCCGACGTCAACACCAGCTCGGAAGCGCGCCTGCACTCGTCCAACGTGAACTTGCGCTCTTCCACCGCCACCCCGCGCTTGGCGGCCAGCGCCAGCACCGCCGCGCGCGTGCAGCCCGGCAGAATCTCGCGCGACAAGGGCCGCACCACGATCCGCCCTTGCGCGTCGACCAGCAACGCGCTCGAGGACGCGCCCTCCGTCACCACGCCGTCGGCATCGACCATCAGCGCCTCGAACGCGCCCGAGGCCTGCGCCGCCTGCTTGGCCAGCACCTGCGCGATCAGCGACACGCTCTTGATGTCGCGCCGCTGCCAGCGCATGTCGGGCACGCTTGCCGCCCGCACGCCCGATTCGGCCAGCGGATTGACGCGCAGGGACTTCTCGCTGACGTACATCATCACGGTGGGTTCGACGTCGGCAGGAAAAGCGAAGTCGCGCTTGCTGTCCGTGCCGCGCGTCACCTGCACGTAGACGGACCCTTCGCGCAGGCCGTTGCGCAGCACCAGCTCGCGGCAACGCGCAAGCAGCGTGTCGCGCGGCAGCGGATTGCGGATGCCGACCTCGGCCAGGCTACGCGCCAGGCGGGCGGCGTGCCGCTCGAACTCCAGCAGCAGGCCGTCGATCACCGCGATCACCTCATAGACGCCGTCGCCGAAAAGGAATCCCCGGTCCAGCGCCGGGATGACGGCCTGTTCGGCCGGAACTAGACTGCCGTTGATATGGAAAATGGAGGACATGGAAGTTCGTGTAGGTAAGGGAAATCAGTGGCTGATGATGCGGGACAGGAAAGCGCGCGAGCGCGCCGACGCGGCGTTGCCGAAGAACGCCTCGGCGCTGGCGTCGTCGACGATCTCTCCGGATTCCATGAACACGACACGGTCGGCGACGCGGCGCGCGAATCCCATCTCGTGCGTGACGACCATCATGGTCATGCCGTCGCGCGCCAGCCCCGTCATCACATCGAGCACTTCGCCGATCATTTCCGGGTCCAGCGCCGAGGTCGGCTCGTCGAACAGCATCACCACCGGATCCATGGCAAGCGCCCGCGCGATCGCGACCCGCTGCTGCTGACCGCCAGAAAGCTGCCCCGGATGCTTATCGCGATGCGCCGCCACGCCGACGCGGTCCAGCAGCGCCGCCGCCTTCTCCAGCGCTTGCGCGCGGCTGCGGCCCAGCACGCTGACCTGCCCCAGGCAGACGTTCTCCAGCACCGTCAGATGCGGGAACAGCTCGAAGTGCTGGAACACCATGCCGACGCGGGCGCGCAGCTTCGGCAGGTCCGTGCCGGCTGCGCCGACGTCGGTGCCGTCCACCACGATGCGGCCCGCATCGAAGGGTTCCAGCCGGTTCACGCATTTGATCAGCGTGGACTTGCCCGACCCGGACGGCCCGCAGACCACCACGACCTCGCCGCGCTGCACGCGCAGCGAACACTGCTTGAGCACCGGCAAGTCGCCGTAGCGCTTGCCGACGTTTTGAATTTCGATCATGAATCAAGACTCCTCATGGAAACACCCTCCCGCTCAGGCCCCGATCCGGGCGCGCAGCGCCCGCACGCCGCGCGAAGCGGTGAACGAGATCACGAAAAACACCAGCGCCACCAGCATGTACATCTCGACCAGGCGGTTGTCGCGCTGCGCGATCTTGGTCGCCGCGCCGAGGAAATCGGTCAGCGACAGAACGTAGACCAGCGCCGTTTCCTGGAAGATGACGATCACCTGGGTCAGCAGCACCGGCAGCATGTTGCGAAACGCCTGCGGCAGGATCACCTTGCGCAGCACCTGCCCGTGCCTCAGCCCCAGGGCGCTGCCGGCGGCATACTGGCCTGGCCCCACGCTGCCTACCCCCGCCCGGATGATTTCGGAAAAGTACGCGGCTTCGAACAGGATGAAGGTAATGAAGGCCGACCCCATGGCGCCCAGCACGATGGGCCGTTCAGACCCCGTGATCGCTTGCAGCGCGTAGGGCAGGATGAAATAGATCAGGAAAATCACCAGCACCAGCGGCAATGAGCGGAACAGGTTCACGTACACCGTTGCGGGCCACGCCACCAGGCGGCCGCCGTAGAGCCGCGCAATAGCCAGCAAGGTGCCCAGCAGCAGGCCGCCCACGGTCGACGTGAAGGTCAACAACAGGGTGAAGCGCAAGCCGGACAGGATCAGGTATGGCAAGGCGTCAATAATCGATTGCAGATCAAAATCCGTCATGCCCGGTTCCCCTTCGTCATGCGCCCGCCAGCCGTCCGGCCCGGAATACGCAGCTTGTACTCGAGCGCGCGCATCACCACGATCACGATGAGGTTGAGCGCCAGATAGGCCATGGTCGCCGTCAGGAAGGCCTCGAACACCTGGAACGAAAACTCCTGCATCGCATGGGCCTGGGCGGTCAGTTCCGCCAGCCCTATCGTCAGCGCCACCGAGGTGTTCTTGATGGTGTTCAGGCAGTCCGACGTCATGGTGGGCAGGACCGTGCGCAGCGCGTTGGGCAAAAGCACATGCCAGTACAGCTGCGGCAAGGTCAGGCCCAGCGCCAGGCCCGCGTTGCGCTGCCCCTTGGGCAAGGCCTCGATCCCGGCGCGCAGCTGTTCGCCGATGCGCGCGGACATGTACATGCCGATGGCCAGCGCCGCCGTGTAGAAGGACGCGTCGGGCAGCTGCTTGATCCAGTCTCCGGCCGCGGTCGGCAGCAGCTCCGGCAAGACGAAGTACCACAGGAACATCTGCACGATCAGCGGGATGTTCCGGAACACTTCCACATAGACGGCCCCTGCCGCGCGCACCCCGCGGTAAGGCAGCGTGCGCGCCACGCCGACCGCCAGGCCCAGCGCCAGCGCAATCAGCCAGGCCAGCGCCGCCGTCTTGACCGTCACGCTCAACCCATCCAGCAGGGTCTGCAGATAGGATTGCCCGCCATCGGGCGACGGGGCGAACAGCACGCCCCAGTTCCATTGATATGCCATGCTTTTCTCGATGATCAGGCCGCGCGCGGTCCCGGCCCCGGGGCCGGGGCCGGGGCCGCGCATCGGCGCATTACGTCAGGTACGGCGCCTAGCGGTAGGCGGCGGGATCGCCCGAATCGGTGGGCGCGGCGACCACGCGCTTGAGCGCCT
>Ga0075032_1000061_pt1 | contig 87625 bp, 77 predicted proteins | sample SynthPrep_1_END__FD_71386 | JGI IMG/M metagenome (GOLD analysis project Ga0075032, IMG submission 71386) | Synthetic microbial communities from Ohio, USA - SynthPrep_1_END_DS7_MetaG | ecosystem: Engineered > Bioreactor > Aerobic > Activated sludge | place: USA: Ohio, Columbus | collected 2014-04-10
TCACCGAACAGCGCGGCGCCCATGGCCCGGGCGGAACCCACCAGCCGCGGCAGAAACCAGGTGCCGCCGGCGTCCGGCAGCAGGCCTATCTTGCTGAAGGCCTGGATGAAGCGCGCCGACTCCACCGCGAACACCACGTCGCAAGCCAGCGCCAGGCTGGCGCCCGCGCCGGCCGCGACGCCGTTCATCACGCACACCACCGGCACCGGCAACGCACGCAGCCGAGTGATCAGCGGCCTGTAGCATTGCTCCAGGATCAGGCTCAGGTCGCGGCGCGCGCCGTCTTCGGCGGGCTTGCGCTCGCCGAGATCCTGGCCCGCGCAAAAGCCCCGCCCCGCGCCGGTGATGATCAGCCCGCGCAGGCTGCTGTCGGCCTCCATGGCGTCCAGCGCCCGCGCCAGCTCGGCGTGCATGACTTCCGTGAAGCTGTTCAGCCGGTCCGGCCGGTTCAGCGTGATGAGGCCCACGCCCCGCTCCAGCGTGAAGCGGATCTGGGTGTAGCCGCCATCGGCCTGGGTCGCCGCCGCCGCGCTCATGCCAGCTCCTCCAGCACGGCCAGTTGTTCGGCCGTATCGCCCAGCAGCTGGTCGACGACAGTCAGCCGCTTGAAGTAGTCGCCCACGTCCAGCTCGTCGGTCATGCCCATGCCGCCATGCAGCTGCACCGCCAGTTGCGCCACCAGGCGTCCGGCGCGCGCGGCTTCCAGCTTGGCCGAGGCGATCATGCGGCGGCGCTGCGCGGCGTCGGTTTCGGACAGGGCGGCGACCGCCACATAGGCCATGGACAAGGCCAACTCCTTGGCCACCAGCATCTCCGCCAGGCGATGCTGCAAGGCCTGGAACGAAGCCAGCGGCTGGCCGAACTGCTTGCGCGCCTTCAGGTAGTCGACAGTGATCTCCAGCAGCCGCTCCATCGCGCCGGCGGCATGCGCGCAGAGCGCGGCCGTGCCCCACTGCAAGGACTGCGCCAGGGCCTGGTCGGCGGCGGCGCCTTCGGCCAGCAAGGCCTCGGGCGGCAGGCTGACCGCGTCCAGGTCCAACCGGGCGCAGCGCGCGCCGTCCAGCGTGGGCGTATCGGTGATCCGCAGCCCCGCCGTATCGGCCGGCACTGCCAGCAACAGCGTCTGGCCCTCATCGCCGCGCGCGCTGACCAGCCAGGCCGTGGCCGCCGCGCCATGCCAGACCAGATGCTTGACGCCCTCCAGCCGCCAGCCTTCGGCCGTCCTGCTGGCGCGGCAATCGCGCGGATCGGCGTCGTAGCGGCGGCCAGGTTCCTGGTAGGCCACACTGACGATGGCGTCGCCCGAGGCGATGGCCGGCAGCCACAGGCCCGGCGCCTCGCCGCCGCAAGCCTCGATCAGCGCGGCGCCCATAACCGCGCTGGGGATGACCGGCTCGGACACCAGTCCGCGTCCCAGCTCCACGTGCACGGGCAGCAGGCTGGCGGGCACTTCGCCAAAACCGCCGAAATCCTGCGGGATGGTCAGGCCCAGCACGCCCAATTCGGCCAGAGCGGCCCAGGCATCGACATCCAGCTTGCCCGCGGCCTGCCGGGCGCGGCGGCGCGGGTGCGTCCATTCCTGGTCCACCAGGCGCCGCAAGCTGTCGGCCAGCATGCGTTGTTCTTCGGTATAGATGAAATCCATGCGTCGTCTTCCTGTCGGATTGCGCGAGGCCGGGCTACAGGCCCAGCACCAGGCGGGCGATGATGCCCTTCTGCACTTCGGTGGTGCCGCCGTAGATCGAGGTCTTGCGCATGTCGGCATAGCCCGCGCCGGCCGCGGCCGCAAGTTCAGGCCCCGGACCGCTGTATCCCTGGTCTGCCTGCAGCCAATCGGGGTCATAGGGCCAGGCGTCCGGCCCCGCCACCTCCATCTGCAACATCGCCAGATCCTGCTGGATCTCGGAGCCGCGGATCTTCAGCACCGACGCTTCCGGCCCCGGCGTGCCGTCATTGCTGGAGGCCACGCGCAGCAGCAGCATTTCCAGCGCCATGATGTCCACCTCGATGCGCGAAATGCGGTCGCGGTACCGGCTGTCCGCCAGCAGGGGCTTGCCCCGGGACTGCGCCTGCGCGGCCATGTGCTTGAGCACGCCCAGCTCGCGGTGGCAATGGCCCAGGCCGGCAATGCCGGTGCGCTCGTGGCCCAGCAAGTACTTGGCATAGGTCCAGCCCTGGTTCTCCACGCCCACCAGGTTGGCCACGGGCACGCGCACGTTTTCCAACCAGACTTCGTTCACGTCGTGCCCGCCGTCCAGCGTGCGGATGGGCCGCACGGTCACGCCCGGCGTACGCATGTCCAGCAGCAGCATCGAGATGCCGCGCTGGGCGCGGGCCTCGGGGTCGGTGCGGACCAGGCAGAACATCCAGTCGGCGTACTGGGCCAGCGTGGTCCAGGTCTTCTGGCCGTTGACGACGTATTCGTTGCCATCGCGCACCGCGCGGGTCGAGAGCGAGGCCAGGTCGGACCCCGAACCCGGTTCGGAATAGCCCTGGCACCACCAGTCTTCCACACGGAGGATGCGCGGCAGCAGGCGCGCCTGCTGCTCGGCGCTGCCGTACTTCATCAGGACCGGACCGATCATGGACAAGCCGAAGGGCAACAGGCGCGGCGCGCCGGCCTTGAAGCACTCCACCTCGAAGATCAGCCGCTGCAATGCGTTCCAGCCTGTGCCGCCATGTTCGACGGGCCAGTTCGGCGCGCCCCAGCCCTGGTCGGCCAGGATGTTGTGCCAGCGCACGTAGTCGTCGCGCTCCAGCCTCTGGTGCCGCAGCACCTTGTCACGTATGTCCTGCGGCAGCTTGTCCGTGGCGAAGGCGCGCACTTCTTCGCGGAATAGCCGCTCCTGCGGCGTCCAGGTCAGATTCATGGTCGGGCTCCTTTTCCGGTATCTAGCCACGGCCCGGCACGCCGGACAATCTGCCTCTTCCGAAGACGGGCTTCGCGCAGGACATAGGGCGCCCCACTACGGGCCGGCGGAAGGCCAGCTTCAGCAATGAAGAATGGCCGAACCCGCCGCCAGTGCCGACACTTGCAAGCGTCATCCACTGGAACCCGTAGGCATCATGACCGTTCCCGATCACCAGGCCGCCGCGCCCCTAGGCGCCGAGGCGCAGTACCGGCAGGCGCTGGACCAAGGCCGCTTCCTCATCCAGCATTGCGCCGGCTGCGACCGCGCGGTGTTCTATCCCCGCATGATCTGCCCGCATTGCGGCGCCGACAAACTTGCCTGGACCGCGCCCGACGGGCGCGGAGAGGTCTATTCCACCACCGTGGTGCGCCGCAAGCCCGAGGCAGGCGGCGATTACAACGTGGCGCTGATCGACCTGCGGGAAGGCGTCAGGCTGATGAGCCGCGTGGAAGGCCTGGCCCCCGACGCCGTGCATATCGGCATGGCGGTGCGCGCGCAGGTGGCGCGGCAGGACGGCCGCGGCCTTCTGGTCTTCATCCCCAACAAGGAGGCGCCATGACGCTGAACGATCTGCGCGGCGCCGTGGCGGTGGCCGGCGTGGGCCACGCGGGCCTGGGCCAGGCCGCGGGCTACACCGAAATGGAAATCCTGGTGCAGGCCGCGCAGCGCGCGGTGGCGGACGCCGGCCTCACCATGCGCGACATCGACGGCATCTGCACCGCCAGCGTGGCCGCGCCGATGTGGGCCATGCCGGTCATCGAACACCTGGGCATACGTCCCAGCTTCATCGACAGCACCATGCTGGGTGGTTCCAGCTTCGTCGCGCACCTGCTACCGGCGCTGCACGCGCTGGCCTCCGGCCAGTGCAATGCGGTGCTGGTCTGCTACGGCAGCACGCAGCGCACTTCTACCTTGAGCCGCGCCGAGATCGGCCGGGTGCGCAAGCAATTCGATCCGCAGCCCTACGAAACGCCCTACGAGCCGCTGAGCCCCCTGTCGTCCTACGCGCTGGCGGCCGCGCGCCACATGCACCAGTACGGCACGCGCCGCGAGCACCTGGCGCAGGTGGCGCTGGCCGCCAACCAATGGGCCCAGCTGAATCCCGAAGCGCAATTGCGCGAACCCGCCACGCTGGACCAGATCCTCTCGGCCCGCATGGTGTCCGATCCCCTGAGCGTGCGCGATTGCTGCCTGGTCACCGATGGCGCCGGCGCCTACGTGCTGGTGCGCGCCGAGCGCGCCCGCGACCTGCCGCGCCCTCCGGTCTACGTGCTGGGCAACGCCACCGCGGTCTGGAACCGCCAGATATCGTCCATGGAAGACCTGACCGTGACCGCCGCCGCCGAATCCGGCAAGCGCGCGTTCGCCATGGCCGGCGTGACGCCCAGGGACATCGACGTGGTGGAGCTGTACGACGCCTTCACCATCAACACCCTGCTGTTCCTGGAAGACCTGGGCTTCTGCGCCAAGGGCGAAAGCAAGGACTTCATCGCCAACGGCGCCATCGCCCCGGGTGGCACGCTGCCGGTCAACACCAACGGCGGCGGGCTGTGCTGCGTGCACCCCGGCATGTACGGCGTCTTCATCATGATCGAGGCCGTCCGGCAGCTGCGCCGCGAATGTGGCGTGCGTCAGATTGCCGATGCGCATCTGGCCCTGGTGCACGGCAACGGCGGCACCCTATCCAGCCAATCCACCGCAATCCTGGGCACCCAGGCCACGCTTTGATCGACGCAACCATGTCCTCGGCAGCCCCTCTTACCCGCATCCATCAACTGCTGGCGCAGCAAGCCGGCCAGCGGCCCGACGCCACCTTCCTGCACGAGGAAGGCGGCGGCAAATTGAGCTACGCGCAGTTCTGGCGGCGCGTGCAGGCCGCGGCCGCGTGGTTGGAGCAACAAGGCGTGCGCCCCGGACACCGCGTGCTGATCGCGGGTGAAAACTGCGCAGCCATGATCGCGGCGCTGTTTGCCTGCGGCGTGGCCGGGGCTTGGCCGGTGGGTGTGAATGCGCGCCTGTCCACGCGCGAGATCGACGCCATCCGCCTCCATGCGCAACCCGAACTGCTGCTCTACACCAGCGGCATCTCGGCCGCCGCCGCGTCCCACGCCGAGCATGCCGGCGCGACCGACGCCGATCCCGACGTCTGGGGGCCGGGCGTACAGGCGGCGCGGGCGGACAGTCCAACGCAAGCCGAGACCGGTGATTCAGCCGCCGCGGTCGCCACCGTGATCTACACGTCCGGCACCACGGGCGCGCCCAAGGGCGTCCTGGTGCCGCATCGCGGCCTGCTGCATTTCGCGCGCGTATCCGCGGCCTCGCGCCGCCTGACGCCGCAGGATATCGGCTACGCCGCGCTGCCCATGTCGCACATCTTCGGCATCGCCACAGTGCTGATGGCCACGGTGCACGCCGGCGCCAGCCTGGTGCTGCGCAGCCGCTTCGACGCCGCCGACGCCTTCAAGGCCCTGGCCCATCCGGGCGTCAGCATCCTGCAGGGCGTACCCACCATGTTCAGCCGCATGATGGCCGTGGCGCCGCCGCGCGCGGAGCTGCGGGCGCCTGCCCTGCGCTATCTGTACACGGGCGGCGCCGCGCTGGATCCCACGCTCAAGCGCGACGCCGAGCGCTATTTCGGCGTCGCCATGCACCACGGATATGGCATCACCGAGTATGCCGGCTCCATGTTCGTCACCCGCATCGACGCGCCGCGCGACGACTGCTCGGCCGGACACGCGGTCGAAGGCGTGGAGCTGCGCATCGGCAACCCCGACAACGGCGCGCCCGCGCCCGGCGAACGCGGCGACATCCTGATCCGCGGCCCGGGCGTCATGCTGGGCTACTACCGCAGCCCCGAACAGACCGCGCAGGCGCTGCTGCCCGGCGGCTGGCTCAATACCGGCGACATCGGCTATGTCGACGAGCAGGGCGCGCTGTACATCGCAGGGCGCTCCAAGGACCTGATCATCCGCTCCGGCTTCAACGTCTATCCGCTGGAAGTCGAATCCGTCATCAATGCCTTCCCCGGCGTGCGCCTGTCGGCCGTGGTCGGCCGCGCCACCGCCGACCAGAACGAAGAAGTCATCGCCTTCGTCGAGCCCCTGCCCGGCGCCACGGTGGACACCAACCTGCTGATGCTGCATCTGCGCGCGCAGCTAGCGCCGTACAAGCGGCCCGCGCGGATCATCCCCATCGAAACCATTCCCACCACCGTCAGCGGCAAGATCCTCAAGCAGCCGCTGAAAGAAAGGCTGGCGTAGCCGCGGCTCGCTGTTCCGCTGCACGACCCGCCACTCAACCACAAGGAGACTACAGCGTGAACATCAAGACCCTGCTAGCCGCGGCCACCGCCGCGGCGGCGCTCGCCACGGCTTCAAACGCCTGGGCCGACGCCTATCCCGAACGCCCCATCCGGCTGCTGGTGGGCTATGCCCCCGGCGGCCCCGTGGACACCACCGCCCGCGTCTTCGCCAAGTACCTGGGCGACAAGCTGGGCCAGTCCGTGGTGGTGGAGAACCGCGCCGGCGCCAGCGGCATGATCGCCTCGGACGCCACCGCCAAGGCCTCGCCGGACGGCTATATGCTGGGCTTCGCCGCCAGCCCCACGCTGACCATGTCGCCGCTGGTCCAGCGCAGCACGCTGTTCGACCCGCGCAAGGACTTCTCGCTGATCGGGCTGGTGGTGGACTACGCCAACGTCTTGCTGATCGGTCCGCAGATTCCCGCGAAAAACGTCAGCGAACTGGTGACCTACGCCCGCGCCCATCCCGATGCCGTGTCGTTCGGCTCCGCCGGCATCGGCGCATCCAACCACCTGTCGGCCGAGCTGCTGAAAAAGCAGGCGGGCGTGCCCATGCTGCATGTGCCCTACCGCGGCAACTCGCCCGCCATGGTCGATGTGATCAGCGGCAAGATCACCTTCATGTTCGACATCACCAGCACCGCCATCCCCTTCGTCAAGAGCGGCCGCGCCCGCGCCCTGGCGGTCACCTCCAAGACCCGCAACCCTGAACTGCCCGACGTCCCCACCATGGTCGAGGCCGGCATGAAGGACTATGAAGTGGTGGGCTGGTACGCGCTGGTGGGTCCGAAGAAACTGCCCGATGCCGTGGCGGCCCGCCTGACCCGCGCGCTGAACGAAGTCTCCAGCGATCCCGCCTTCCGTCAGGCCATGACCGACGGCGGCTACACCATCAACACCGGCGACGCCCGGGCGCTGCAATCGCGCATCGACCGTGAATACGCCCTGTGGTCAGACGTCATCCAAAGCGCCAACATCCAGGCCAATTGAGTACCACCGGAGCATCCTGATGAATCCCCCGCTCGCGCTGCACGCCCAGACCCGCCTGCCCGTCATCGGCGCCCCCATGTTCCTGGTCTCCGGACCGGACCTGGTGGTGGCGCAATGCGCGGCGGGGATCATCGGCACCTTCCCCTCGCTCAACGCCCGTCCGCAGGAACAGCTGCACGACTGGCTCACGCGCATCGAACACGGCCTGGCCGCGAAACGCCAGGCCGCGCCAGACGCCACGATCGCGCCCTACGGCGTCAACCTGATCGTCCACCCCAGCAATCCGCGCTGGCAGGGCGACCTGGCCATCTGCGCCGAGCGGCGCGTGCCGCTCATCATCACCTCGCTGCATGCGCCCGAAGCCGTGGTCGCCGCCGCGCATGGCTACGGCGGGCTGGTATTCCATGACGTCACCAACGTGCGGCACGCCAAGCGCGCGCTGGACGCCGGCGTCGACGGCCTGATCCTGGTGGCGGCAGGCGCGGGCGGCCATGCGGGGCAGATCAGTCCATTCGCGCTGATCAACGAGATCCGCGCCTTCTACGACGGCCCGCTGGCGTTGTCCGGCTGCATCAGCCACGGCAAGGACATCCTGGCCGCGCAAGTGCTGGGCTGCGACTTCGCCTACATGGGCACGCGCTTCATCGCCACGCAGGAATCGCTGGCCGGTGACGCCTATCGCGAAATGGTGCTGCAGGCGCAGGCGGCGGACGTGACCTACACGCCCTACTTCTCGGGCGTGCCCGCGAACTACCTGTCGGCCAGCATCCAGGCGGCGGGCCTGGACCCGCTGGAACTCGCCAGGAACGGCGTGGTTCCGCCCGCAAACATGGACAAGAGCTCGCGGCCCAAGGCCTGGAAGGATGTGTGGAGCGCGGGCCAGGGAGTGGGCGCGGCGCAGGAAATCCTGCCCGCCGCGATGCTGGTGGATCAGTTGGAATCCGAGTACCGCGCCGCGCGCGACGCGCTGCGCCGGCTTTAGTCCAGCTTGATGTTGGCCGTCTTGATGACGTCGCGCCATTTCGCGATTTCATCGCGCACGAACTCGCCGAACTGTTCGGGCGTGCCGGGCTTGGGCTCGGCGCCCGCTGCGATCATGCTCTGAACAGTGGCCTGATCCGACAGCACCTTCACCAGGTCCGCATTCACGCGCTTCACGATCTCGGGCGGCGTGCCTTTGGGCGCCATCACGCCGCTCCATGAGTAGGCCTCGTAGCCCGGCAGGCCGGACTCGGCGATGGTCGGAACATCGGGCAGCATGCTGGAACGCGTGGGATTGCCCACGCCCAACGCGCGCACCTTGCCGCCCTTCAGATGCGGCACCGCGGACGGCCCGTCGGCAAACATCACCTGCACCTGGCCGCCCAGCAGGTCCTGCATGGCAGGCGCGCTGCCGCGGTAGGGCACGTGCTGGATGCGCACGCCGGCCATGGCGTTGAACAGTTCACCCGCCAGGTGCGTGCCGCCGCCCGTGCCCGACGAACTGAACGACAGCTTGCCCGGATTGGCCTTGGCATAGGCGATCAGTTCGCTCACCGAATTCACCGGCAGCGTCGCGTTCACCACCAGCACGATGGGGAACACCGCCGCCATGCCGACCGGCACGAAGTCCCGCGTAATGTCGTAGCTCAGATTGCCGCGCAGGCTGGGCAGCACCGCATGGTGGATGGACGCGAAGAAATAGTTGTAGCCGTCGGGCTCGGACTTGGCCGCGAACTGCGCGCCCACGATGCCGCCAGCACCCGACTTGTTGTCCACCACCGTGGGCACCGACCACATCTGGCCCAAGGGCTGCGTGGTGAAGCGCGCGGTCGTATCCACGGGTCCACCGGCGGGGAACGGCACGATGAAGTTAACGGCATGCGCTGGCCAGGCGGCAGCGCGGGCAAGCGAGGGGAACAGCGCGGGCAGCGCGGCGGCGGCGCATGCGGCGCCCAGCCCCGCCAAGGCACGGCGGCGTAGTAGATCGGTCACGGCAGTCTCCTGGTTCTCGGTTTTATGGGCGGCCAAGCTCTAGGACTGCTGCCTGACGCCTTTTTTATTATTTTCCGAACCGGCGGAACCGCCGCTACATATTTGCAAAAGCCCCTCTTCGGGACGCGCTACAGACCGCGCGCCGCGCGCTGCACGTGTTCGATGAAGCATTCCGCGAAACTGGGCAGGTCGCGGCCGCGCTGGCGGCACAGCAGGCGGTCGCGCAAGGCCCAGGGATCGTCCAGCTTGAGCACGTGCAGCGCGTCCGGACGGCTGTAGCGCGCGGCGCAGGCGCGCGGCACCACCGCGATCCCCGCGCCCGCCTCCACCATCCGGCACACCGCTTCGAAGCTGCCCACGTGCACGCGTTGGCAGATGCGCTTGCCCAGGCCGCTGGCGATGTCTTCCAGGAAGGTCTGGATGGCGCTGTCGGGATGAATCCCGACGAACTGGTAAGCATCCACCAAGTCGGCGAAATGCGCGGACTCCGATGCCGCCAGGGGGTGGTCGAGCGAAGTGACCACGGTGAGTTCGTCGCGGAACAGCGGCGTGACATCCAGGCCCGACACGTCGATATTGCCCGCCACCAGCCCCAGGTCTCCCTGACCTGCGCGTATGGCAATGACGATATCGCCAGATATTTTTTCTTCCAGTTCCACGTCCACGTCAGGGTTTTCCGCAAGAAACGTGGACAGCGCGTCGGCCAGGAAGGAATTGGTGGCCGTGGTGTTGGCCAGCAGGCGCAGGCGCCCCTTCAGGCCGCTGGCGTAGGGCTGCAGGTCCGCGTTAAGGCATTCCAGCTGGCGGAATACGGCGTTGGCATGCTTGAGCAGCACCTCGCCCGCCGGCGTCAGCGCCACGCCCGTGGCCATGCGCACCAGCAGCCGGGCCTTGAAGGCCTCTTCCATGTTCTTCACCCGCGCGCTTGCCGCCGGCAAGGACAGGAATGTGCGCTCCGCAGCCCGGGTCAGATTGAGTGTTTCCCCCACGTTCAGAAACAAACGCAGGTCGGTCAAGTCGTGTCTCATGTTCCACCACGCAGAAGGGGGGCATATCTAATTTTGAATTCTTCGCATGCCTCGTCGAATCTACCATGGTGCATCCCCTCAAACCATAGCGTTTGATGCGGTACTGTTTTCCACGCGGCGCGCGCCGCAGCACAGGAGTCAACTTCAATGAGCGGCATGGTTTCCGGAAAAGTAGTGATCGTTACCGGCGCGGGCGGCGGCATCGGCCGCAGCATTGCGCTGGCCATGGCGCAGGCCGGCGCCAAGGTGGTCGTGAACGACATCGGCGTATCGCTCACGGGCGAAGGCGGCGCGGATGGCCCGGCCCAGGCGGTCGTCAAGGAGATCATCGCGGCGGGCGGCCAGGCCGTTGCCAACACCGACAGCGTGGCCGCCTACGACAGCGCCAGCCGCTGCGTGCAGACGGCGATCGACGCCTTCGGCCGCATCGACGCCGTGGTCAACAACGCCGGCAATCTGCGCGACCGGGTTTTCCACAAGATGAGCGAAGAGGAATGGAGCCAGGTGCTGGGCGTACACCTGAACGGCACGTTCTTCATGAGCCGCGCGGCCGCGCCTTACTTCCGCGAACAGGAGTCCGGCGCGTTCGTGCACATGACCTCCACGTCCGGACTGATCGGAAATTTTGGCCAGGCCAACTACGCCGCGGCCAAGCTGGGCATCGTGGCCCTATCGAAATCCATCGCGCTGGACATGGCGCGCTACAACGTGCGCTCCAATTGCATCGCGCCGTTCGCGTGGAGCCGCATGACCAGCTCCATCCCCGCCGAAACCGACGAAGAAAAGGCCCGCGTCGAAAAGCTGAAGAAGATGGAAGCCGGCAAGGTCGCGCCCATGGCCGTCTACCTGGCCAGCGATGCCGCCAGCGAGGTCACCGCGCAGATCTTCGCGGTGCGCGCCAACGAGATCATGCTGATGAGCCAGCCGCGCCCGCTGCGAACCGTGCACCACGGCGAAGGCTGGACGCCCGAGCGCATCGCCGAGATCGCCGTGCCCGCCATGCGCAAGCACTTCTACGCGTTGGAGCGCTCGCCCGACGTGATCGACTGGGACCCCATCTGAGGCCGCCATGCCCCTGGACTACGCAACCGTGAAGCACTGGCGCTTCGACGAAGTGCGCCAACGCTACGACGAGAAAGACACCATGCTGTACGCCCTGGGCATAGGCCTGGGGCAGGACCCCGAAGACGCCGGACAACTGCGCTACGTGTACGAAAAGGGCTTGCAGTCCTTCCCCACCATGAGCGTGGTGCTGGGCTATCCGGGCTTCTGGGTCCGGGATCCGCGCGCGGGCATAGACTGGGTGCGCGTGGTGCACGGCGAACAGCGCCTGACCATGCACGCCCCCTTGCCGGCAGCAGGCGTGCTCACCGGCAAGAGCCGCAACACCCATGTGATCGACAAAGGCGCGGACAAGGGCGCCATCGTCATCACCGAGCGCACCCTGCACGGCGAGGACGGCGCTTGCCTGGCCACCTTGCGGCAAAGCACCTTCTGCCGCGGCGACGGCGGCTTCGGCCAGGGCGACGACAGCCCCGCCGCCCTGCCCGCCACGCCCGGCGGCGAACCGGACCTGCGCTGCGAGATCCGCATTCCCGCCAACGCCGCGCTGCTGTACCGGCTGACCGCGGACCGCAATCCGCTGCACGCAGACCCCGAGGTGGCGCGCCAAGCCGGCTACCCCAAACCGATTCTGCACGGCCTCTGCTCCTACGGCGTGGTGGCGCACGCCATCGTGAAAAGCTGCTGCGGCTATGACGCCTCGCGCCTCGTCAGCCTGAACACGCGCTTCTCGGCGCCGGTGTATCCCGGCGAAACCCTGCAATGCGACATCTGGCGCCTGCCCGACGGCCAGATCCGCTTTCAGGCCCGCGCGCTGGAACGCAACGTGGTCGTCTTGAGCAACGGCACCGCGGAGCTGAAACCATGACGCGTCCTGCCGCTCTGACAGGCATCCGGGTGCTGGACCTGTCGCGCATCCTGGCCGGCCCCTGGTGCACGCAGAACCTCGCCGACTTGGGCGCCGACGTCATCAAGATCGAACGTCCCCGCGTGGGCGACGACACCCGCGCCTGGGGCCCGCCGTTCCTGAAGGACGGGGACGGCCGGGACACCGAGGAATCCGCCTACTACCTCAGCGCCAACCGCAACAAGCGCTCGGTCGAAGCCGACATGGCCACGCCCGCAGGCGCCGCGCTGATCCGCGAACTGGCGGCCGCAAGCGACATCCTGGTCGAAAACTTCAAGGTCGGCGGCCTCTCCAAGTACGGCCTGGACTACGACAGCCTGAAGCAGATCAACCCGCGCCTGATCTATTGCTCGATCACCGGCTTCGGCCAGGACGGCCCCTACGCGCAACACCCCGGCTACGACTTCATGATCCAGGGCATGGGCGGCTTGATGAGCATTACCGGCGAACGCGACGACCTGCCCGGCGGCGGACCGCAGAAGGCCGGCGTGGCGGTGACGGACATCGTCACCGGCATGTACGCCACCGTGGCGGTGCTGGCGGCCTTGCAGGAACGCCACAACAGCGGCCTGGGCCAGCACCTGGACATCGCCCTGCTGGACAGCCACGTCGCCATGCTGGCCAATCAGAACTCCAACTACTTCAATTCCGGCGTCGCGCCCCAGCGCGCCGGCAACGCGCACCAGAACGTCGTGCCCTACCAGGTGTTCGCCGCCAGCGACGGCCATCTGATCGTCGCCACGGGCAACGAATCGCAGTACCGCGCGTACTGCCGCGCCATCGGCGCACCCGAACTGGGCGACGATCCGCGCTTCGCCACCAACCGTGTGCGCCTGGCCAACCGTGAGCTGCTGGTCGGCCTGCTGACCGAGATCATGCGCCAGGGAAAACGCGACGACTGGATTGCCAAGCTGGAGGCCGTGGGCGTGCCCTGCGGCCCCATCAACGATATCGCGCAGGCCCATGCGCATCCGCAAGCGCAGGCGCGGCAGCTACGCCGTGATCTGCCGCATCCGGCTGGCGGGATAGCGGCAGTGACGGCCAGCCCGTTGCGGTTGTCGGCCTCGCCGGTCGAGTACCGACGCGCGCCGCCCTTGCTTGGGGAACACACGGAAGAAGTGCTGCGCGAAGTGCTAGGCAAGACAGCGCAGGAGATCGCGGCGTTCCGCGCGGAGCTAGGGCAGGAGAGCAACTAAGCCGCAGGCGATCGAAAGCACCATCACACTCAATAAATTACGTATGTCATTCCCGGCCGCCCGCGCGGCCGGGAATGACGGGCAACAAAAACATCGTCCCCGACCCCAGCTCCAGCAGCGCATCAGGCCAAGACATTCGTAGCCCGTCGGCGCGGGCGCCTGGGTGGCGAGCAACCTCGATGCGCCCGAGGGAATCTGAAGGAGCCGCCGAAGGCGGTGACGAAGATGACGAAGGGGCAGTCCGGAGCGAACGCTCCGGACCGCAATCGTGGGCGCTCGCCACCCAGGCGCCCGCGCCGACGGGCGGCCTACGAAGCGCAGCCAAACGCCCACTGGAACAAAAAAAAACGGCCACCAGTCCCCCGGCAGCCGTTTTCCTCATGACCAATCAGATCAAGCCACAGCGACCGGAATCTTTCCGATCTTGGCCTGCCATTCCTTGGGCCCCGTGGTGTGGACCGAGGTGCCCTGGGCGTCGACCGCCACGGTCACCGGCATGTCCTTCACATCGAACTCATAGATGGCTTCCATGCCCAGATCGGCAAAGCCCAGCACCTTGGCGCCGCGGATAGCCTTGGACACCAGGTAGGCCGCGCCGCCGACAGCCATCAGGTAGGCCGAGCCGTGCTTCTTGATGGACTCGATCGCGACCGGGCCGCGCTCGGACTTGCCGATCATGGAGATCAGGCCCGTCTGCTCCAGCATCATGTCCGTGAACTTATCCATGCGCGTGGCGGTCGTGGGACCCGCCGGGCCGACCACTTCGTCGCGCACCGGATCCACCGGACCCACGTAATAGATGACCCGGTTCTTGAAATCCACCGGCAGCGGCTCGCCCTTGGCCAGCATGTCCTGAATACGCTTGTGCGCCGCATCGCGGCCCGTCAACATCTTGCCCGACAGCAGCAAGGTCTGGCCCGGCTTCCAGCTGGCCACTTCTTCCTTGGTCAGCGTATTCAGGTCCACCTGCTTGGACTTGTTGTAGTCCGGCGCCCAGTGCACTTCCGGCCACTCCGACAGCGACGGCGGATCCAGGCGCGCGGGGCCCGAACCATCCAGCTCGAAGTGCGCGTGGCGCGTGGCCGCACAGTTCGGGATCATCGCCACCGGCTTGGAGGCCGCATGCGTCGGGAACGTGCTGATCTTGACGTCCAGCACCGTCGTCAGGCCGCCCAGGCCCTGCGCGCCGATGCCCAGCGCGTTGACCTTCTCATACAGCTCGATGCGCAGCTCTTCCAGCTTGTTCTGCGGGCCGCGGGCCAGCAGCTCGTACATGTCGATGTCTTCCATCAACGACTGCTTGGCCATCAGCATGGCCTTCTCGGCCGTGCCGCCGACGCCTATGCCCAGCATGCCCGGCGGGCACCAGCCGGCGCCCATCGTCGGAACCGTCTTGAGCACCCAGTCCACCAGCGAATCGCTCGGGTTCAGCATCGCGAACTTCGACTTGTTTTCCGAACCGCCGCCCTTCGAAGCCACTTGCACGTCGACCTTGTCGCCCGGGACAAGCTCGACGTGCAGGATACAGGGCGTGTTGTCACGCGTGTTCTTGCGCGCGAACAGCGGATCGTCCAGCACCGAAGCGCGCAGCGGATTGTCCGGATTCAGATAGCCGCGGCGCACGCCTTCGTCACAGAGTTCTTGCAGGGTGCGCTTGGTCTCGAAACGCACGCCCATGCCGACCTTCAGGAACACGTTGACGATACCCGTGTCCTGGCACAGCGGACGCTTGCCCTCGGCGCACATGCGCGAGTTGGTCAGGATCTGCGCCATCGCATCGCGCGCGGCGGGGCTTTCCTCGCGCTCATAGGCGCGGGCCAGGTGGCGGATGTAGTCGACGGGATGGTAGTAGCTGATGAACTGGATGCCATCGGCTATCGACTGGATGAAGTCTTCTTCTTTAATGATGACGGACATGGCGATATGCGGGTGTAGATGGATAACGTGAAAACGCGGCCGGCATGACCGGCCGCGCGCGGATGCTTGAAGCTTATTTTATTTTCCTTGCCAGACCGGTTTGCGCTTCTCGGCGAAAGCGGTCGCGCCTTCCTTGGCGTCGGCCGACGAAAAAATGTGCGCAATCAGCGGACGCTGCTGGTCGAACATGCTGGCCTGGTCCCAGTCGCCCGATTGCGCAACCACGCTCTTGGCGGTCTGCACCGCCAGCGGGCCGTTCTCGACAATGGCGCGGGCCAGTTCCAGCGCGCCGGCCAGGGCGGCGCCCGGCTCGGTGATGCGGTTGACCAGGCCGAACGAGTAGGCGCGCTCGGCCGTCAGCATCTCGCCGGTCAGGATCACTTCCATGGCGATGTGGTACGGCAGGCGGCGCGGCAGGCGCAGCATGCCGCCAGCGCCGGCCACCAGGCCGCGCTTGACTTCCGGCAGGCCGAACTTGGCATTGCTGGCGGCCACGATCAAGTCGGAAGCCAGCGCCATTTCGCAGCCGCCGGCCAGCGCATAGCCTTCCACCGCGGCGATCAGCGGCTTCTTGGGCGGCCGTTCGTTCAGGCCGGCGAAGCCGCGGCCTTCCACGTAGGGACGCTGCCCGGACTTGGCGAATGCCTTCAGGTCCATGCCCGACGAGAACGTGCCGCCGCCGCCCGTCAGGATGCCGATGCGGATATCGTCGCGGCTGTCCAGCTGGTCCAGCGCCGCGGCCATGGCCTGCGCGGTTTCCAGGTTGATGGCGTTCTTGGCCTCGGGACGGTTGATCGTGATGATCTGGATGCCGTCGGTGACTTCTACCTTGATCAGGTCTGACATGGGACTGCTCCTTCCGGGAATTCTCGGAATCGGGTTCCGGGTTTTATATAAGACTTGGTACGCAACCTGGAATCATACGATCATTGGTTTCCAGGCGCAGCGACAGGCCCGCGGGGCGTCCACCAGCGGCACACTGTCCCCCTGCGCGCCTCCCTGAAGGCCTAGATGTAACCGTCCGCCCGGCATTCGGGAGCCGGACCGCCCCAGGCCAGTTAAAATGCTGGGTTTCCCACGCCCAGGGCAAGCCTTGCCCGGCGGCCGAATTCCAAGAATCCTATGCTCACCTTTCAGCAAATCATCCTTACGCTCCAGGAATACTGGGACAAGCAGGGTTGCGCCCTGCTGCAGCCCTACGACATGGAAGTCGGCGCCGGTACCTCGCATACCGCCACGTTCCTGCGCGCGATCGGCCCGGAACCCTGGCGCGCCGCCTATGTGCAACCCTCGCGCCGCCCCAAGGACGGCCGCTACGGCGAAAACCCCAACCGCCTGCAGCACTATTACCAGTACCAGGTCGTGCTGAAGCCCGCGCCCCCGGAAATCCTGGACCTGTACATCGGTTCGCTCAAGGCGCTGGGCATCGATCCCACCCAGCACGACATCCGCTTCGTCGAGGACGACTGGGAAAACCCCACGCTCGGCGCCTGGGGCCTGGGCTGGGAAGTCTGGCTGAACGGCATGGAAGTCACCCAGTTCACCTACTTCCAGCAAGTAGGCGGCCTGGATTGCACGCCGACCACCGGCGAGATCACCTACGGCCTGGAACGCCTGGCCATGTACCTGCAGGACGTGGAAAGCGTCTACGACCTGGTCTGGACCGAAGGCGCCAACGGCAACCGCGTGCTGTACCGCGACGTGTTCCACCAGAACGAAGTGGAACAGTCGACCTACAACTTCGAACACTCTTCGGCCGCGATGCTGTTCTCGCACTTCAACGACTACGAAGCCGAGGCCAAGCGCCTGATGGAAGTGCCGCTGGCGCTGCCGGCCTACGAGGCCGCGCTGAAGGCCGCGCACACGTTCAACATGCTGGACGCGCGCGGCGCGATCAGCGTCACCGAACGCGCCGCCTACATCGGCCGCATCCGCAACCTGTCGCGCACCGTCGCGCAGGCCTACTACGATTCCCGCGAACGACTGGGCTTTCCCATGCTGGGCCGCGACAAGGCCGCCGGGGAGGCAGCATAAATGACGACGAACATCCGCCCGCTGCTGGTCGAACTGCTGACCGAAGAACTCCCGCCCAAGGCCCTGCAAAAGCTGGGCCAGGCCTTTGCCGAGGGCGTGCGCGCCACGCTGGAGCGCCACGGCCTGCTGGCCGCCGGCTGCGCCGCCACCGCGTACTCCACGCCGCGCCGCCTGGCCGTGCACCTGTCCGCCGTGCTGGCGCAGGCGCCGGACCAGCCCTACGCCGAAAAGCTGATGCCGGTGAAGATCGGCCTGACCGATGACGGCAAGGCCACGCCCGCGCTGCAAAAGAAGCTGGCCGCCAAGGGCCTGGAAAATATCGACCTGTCGACCCTGGAACGCGAGTCCGACGGCAAGCAGGACTACCTGGTCGCGCGCGGCACCGCTCCCGGCGCCCAGTTGGCCGCCGGCCTGCAGGAAGGCATCGACGCCGCCATCGACGGCCTGCCCATCCCCAAGGTCATGCGCTACCAGCTGGCCGACGGCGTCACCACCGTCAAGTTCGTGCGCCCGGCGCACGGCCTGGTCGCGCTGTTCGGCGCAGACGTGGTGCCGGTGTCCGCGCTGGGCCTGGCCGCCGGCCGCGACTCGCTGGGCCACCGCTTCATGAGCGCGGGCCCCGTGTCCTTCGCCGACGCCGACGCCTACGCCGCCACCCTGGCCGAAAAGGGCCGCGTGGCGGCCTCGTTCGAAGGCCGCCGCGACGAGATCCAGCGCCAGTTGCTGGACCATGCCGGCCGCCTCAACGCCACGCTGGGCGACGATCCTGAAGTGGCCGCGCTGCTGGACGAGGTCACGGCCCTGGTCGAACACCCCACCGTCTACGTGGGCCAGTTCGAAGAGCAGTTCCTGCAAGTGCCGCAGGAATGCCTGATCCTGACCATGCGGCTGAACCAGAAGTACTTCCCGCTGTTCGATCCGGCCAGCGGCCGCCTGACGCACCGCTTCCTGATCGTCAGCAACATGCACACCGACAATCCGGTGAACATCGTCGAAGGCAACCAGCGCGTGGTGCGCCCGCGCCTGGCCGATGCGCAGTTCTTCTTCGAAACCGACCGCAAGACCCCGCTGGCCGCACGTGTCGAGCAGCTGGGCAGCATCGTCTACCACAACAAGCTGGGCACCCAGCTGGAACGCGTGGAGCGCGTACGCGCCATCGCGCGCGGCGTGGCCGAACAGCTGGGCGGCGACGTCTCCGCCGCCGACCGCGCAGCCATGCTGGCCAAGGCCGACCTGGGCTCCAACATGGTGGGCGAATTCCCCGAGCTGCAAGGCGTCATGGGCGCCTATTACGCAGCCGGCGACGGCGAGCCCGACAGCGTGGTGCAGGCCCTGCGCACGCAGTACCGCAACCGCTACGACGCGCCCGTCACCGCCGACTCGCTGACCGCCGCCATCCTGTTCATCGCCGAGCGCGTGGAAACCATGGTCGGCATCTGGGCCATCGGCCTGGCGCCCACCGGAGAACGCGACCCCTTCGGCCTGCGCCGCGCCGCGCTGGGCCTGATCAGCGCCTTCGAACAACTGGCCGCGGGCGGCTGGCTCAAGATCAGCGAGGCAGGCCCCTTGTCGCTGGACGGCCTGCTGCAACTGGCCGCGGGCACTTTCCCCGCCGGCAAGATCCCCGCCGACACGCTGGCCGAGGTCCACGCCTTCATCTATGAGCGCTACCGCAACCAGCTGATCAACGAGTTCGACCGCAACGCCGTCGAAGCCGTGATCGCGCTGACCCCGCCGCTGCACCAGGTGGCCGAACGCGTGCGCGCCGCCGCCGCCTTCGCGCAGCTGCCCGAGGCCGCCAGCCTGGCCGCCGCCAACAAGCGTATCGGCAACCTGCTCAAGAAGGCCGAAGGCGAGATCGGCGCGGTGAACGACGCCGCGCTGGTGGAACCCGCTGAAAAGGCCCTGGCCGCCGCCGTGTCCGCGCTGCGTCCGAAGGCCGAGGCGCAGTTGGCCGGCGGCGACTTCGCCGGCAGCCTGAGCACGCTGGCCCAGGTCCGCGAGCCCGTGGACGCCTTCTTCGCCGATGTCATGGTCATGGCCGAAGACCCGGCCGTGCGCGCCAACCGGCTGGCCCTGCTGGGCCAGTTGCATGGCCTGATGAACCAGGTCGCTGACATCTCCAGGCTGGCACAGTGAAACTCATCATCCTCGACCGCGACGGCGTGATCAATCAGGACAGCGATTCGTTCGTCAAGAATCCGGACGAATGGATCGCCCTGCCCGGCAGCCTGCACGCCATCGCCCGGTTGACGCAGGCGGGCTGGAAGGTGGTGGTCGCCACCAACCAGTCGGGCCTGGCGCGCGGCCTGTTCGACATGGATACGCTGACGGCCATCCACACCAAGATGCGGCGCGAGCTGGCCGCCGCGGGCGGCAGCATCGACGCGGTCTTCATGTGTCCGCACGGCCCGGACGACAATTGCTCCTGCCGCAAGCCCAAGCCCGGCATGTTCGAGCAGATCGGGCACCGCTACGACGTCGACCTGGCCGGCGTGCCGGCGGTGGGCGATTCGCTGCGCGACCTGCAGGCCTCGTCGTCGGTCGGCTGCTCGCCCTGGCTGGTACTGACCGGCAACGGCAAGAAAACGCTGGCCAAGGGCGGCTTGCCCGACAGCACCCGCGTCTGCGACGACCTGTCGGCCGTGGTCGACGCCCTGTTGCAGGACCATTGATCCAATGGCCCGGCTACGTTCGCTGCTGTACTTCCTGTTCCTGGCCATCACGGTCATCCCCTATGCCTTCGCCTGCATATTGTGGGCGCCGCTGCCGCTGCACTGGCGCTACAAGCTGACCGTGGGCTGGCCGCGCCTGGCCATCTGGGGCGCGCGCTTCTTCTGCGGCATCCGCTGGCAGGTCAAGGGCTGGGAAAACCTGCCCGATGGTCCGGCGGTGCTACTGTCCAAGCACCAGTCGGCCTGGGAAACGCTGTTCTTCCCCGCCCACATGCCGCGCGAAGTCTGCTTCGTCTACAAGCGGGAGCTGCACATGGTGCCGTTCTTCGGCTGGGGCCTGGCGCTGCTGCGCATGATCCCGATCGACCGCGCCCGCGGCCGCGACGCCTTCGATCAGGTGGTCAAGCAAGGCCAGACCCGCCTGGACGAAGGCCGCTGGCCCCTGCTGTTCCCCGAGGGCACCCGCGTGCCGCCCGGCAAGACCGGCCGCTTCAAGATGGGCGGCGCGCTGCTGGCCTCGCGCACCGGCGCCGTCGTCATCCCGGTGGCGCACAATGCCGGCGAATGCTGGCGCCGCAACGCGTTCGTGAAGTATCCGGGCATGGTTACCGTCTCCATCGGTCCCGCGATAGAATCCAAGGGACTCTCCCCCGATGAACTGAACAAGAAGGTTCAGGACTGGATCGAAGGGGAAATGCAGCGTCTCAACCCAGAAAGGTATGGCCAGCACTGATCAGCTCGAACTCCTGTTCGACGTACAGCAGCACGGCGCGCCCGCAGGCGCGCTGCCGCTGAACGCCGCGCCGCAGCCTGCAACGCCGCCCGAGCCGGCCGCGCCCAAGGCGGCCCCGCCCAAGCCCCTCTTCCCCGATCTGCCGCCGGCCGCCGCCCCGGCGGCCGAGCCGCTGCTGACGCTGTCGCCGAACGCGGCCTCGCGCGTCCCGACGCCCTGCCCCGACCCGTTGCCGCCCGGCGCGCGTTGGCGCGAGGTGCCGACCGAACAGCAGCCCATCGGCTTCGTGCTGCTGCGCTCGCGCCGCCGCAGCATCGGCTTCGTGATCACCGACGATGGCCTGCGCGTCACCGCCCCGAACTGGGTCACGCTGACGCAGGTCGACGACGCCGTGCGCGAGAAAGCGCGCTGGATCCTCGCCAAACTGCGCGAATGGCACGCCCGCAAGCAACAGCTGGCCATGGCGCACACGCGCTGGCAGCCGGGCGGTGAACTGCCCTACCTGGGCAAGCGCATCGTGATCGGCGTGGGCGGCGACAGCCGCCAGGCCAGCCTGTCCGGCGATGCCGACGCCCCGCAGGATGGCGACACCCTGTGGCTGGCGCTGCCGTCCTCGGCGGACCAGGGCCGCATCCGCGACTCCGCCCAAGCCTGGCTGCAGCAGCGCGCCGGCGCCTGGTTCGGCGCGCGCCTGGCCCACTTCCTGCAGATCAGCGGCCTGAAGATCCAACGCTGGCGCCTGTCCTCGGCCGCCACCCGCTGGGGCTCCTGCACCAGCGACGGCAACATCATGCTCAATTGGCGCCTGATCCATTTCGCGCCCGCCATCATCGACTACGTCATCGCGCACGAGCTTGCCCATTTGCGCGAAATGAACCACAGTCAGGACTTCTGGCGCGAAGTGGGGCAGATCCTGCCCGATTTCGAAGACGCCAAGAACATCCTGCGGCGTCACGACCCCGCATCCTTGCCTCAGTTCTGAGGCATCCTGGAGACAAGAAAATGTTGCTGCTGATTCCGGGCCCGGTCACGACCGACGCGCGGGTGAAGGCCGCCATGGCGCAAGACTATGCGCCCTGGGACAACGATTTCCGCCAGACCTACCGGCAGGTCTGTGATGGCGTGCTGCGCGCGGCGCAGGCGTCGCCCGACGAGCACGCCGCGCTGGCGCTGCCGGGCTGCGGCCACTTCGCGGTGGAAGCCGCGATCCGCAGCTTCATTCCCGCCGGCGGGCGCCTGCTGGCGCCCTCCACCGGCGCCTACGCCACCCGCCTGCAGAAACTGGCCGGCGATGCCGGCCGCGTCGCCGTGCCGCTATCGGTGGGTGCCGCCGAGCGGATCGATCCCCTAGCGGTCGCCCAGGCGCTGGAACAGGATCCCACGCTCACGCACCTGGCGCTGGTCTACAGCGAAACCGGCAGCGGCATCTGCCATGACGTGCCTGAACTCGCGCGCATCGCGCACGGCCTCGGCCGCCGCGTCATCGTCGACGCCGTGTCCGCGTTCGGCGCGCTGCCCCTGGAGCTGCGCGCCCTGCCCGCCGTGGAAGCCGTGATCGTGACGGCCAACAAGTGCCTGGAAGGCATGCCCGGCGCGGCCTTCGTGGTGGCCCGGCGCGACAGCCTGGAAGCCGCGCGCGGCGTCGCCGGCAGTTGGTCGCTGGACCTGGCCGACATCTACCAGCAAAGCCTGCAGCCCAACGCCGGCCCCCGCTTCACGCCGCCCGCGCCCACGCTGGCGGCGCTGGCCGTGGCGCTGGAGCTGCACCACGAAGAAGGCCGCGAGGCCCGCCTGGCGCGCTACACCGCCAATATGCACACGCTATATGATGGCGTCAGGGAGTTGGGCCTCGCGCCCTACCTGACGCCCGCGCTGCAGGGTCCCATCGTCGTCAACGTCCGCGCCCCGGACGCGCCGACCTGGAACCTGCAATTGTTCGTGGACGCCCTCAAGCGCCGCGGCTACGTGCTCAGCAACTTCTACAACACCGAACAACCTTCGTTCCGGGTCGGCTGCATTGGCGCCTTCGGGCCTGACCAGATGCGGCAGGCAGTCGACGCCATGGGCGGCGCGCTGCGCGACATCGGCATCAACCGGGAAGCCGCCGGCAGCGGCGGATTCTTCCCGCTTCCTCTCACCGCTTAAGGAAAACATCCCATGCGTATGCTCCACACCATGCTGCGAGTCGGCAACCTCGACAAGTCCATCGACTTCTACACCAACGTGCTCGGCATGCGTGTCCTGCGCCGCAACGACTACCCCGAGGGCAAGTTCACGCTGGCCTTCGTCGGCTACCAGGACGAAACCGAAGGCGCCGTCATCGAACTGACCCACAACTGGGACACGGACAAATACGACCTGGGCACCGGCTACGGCCACATCGCCCTGGAAGTGGACAACGCCTACGAAGCCTGTGACAAGGTCAAGGAAAAAGGCGGCAAGGTCACGCGCGAAGCCGGCCCGATGAAGCACGGCAAGACGGTCATCGCCTTTGTCGAGGATCCCGACGGCTACAAGATCGAGTTCATCCAGAAAAAGGGCCGCCAGGACTGAGTCCCGCGCGACTGAAGCCAGGAAGACACTCCCATGATCCACAGCATCCTGAAAATGGGCGATCCGCGCCTGCTGCGCGTCGCCGCGCCCGTGGAGCGCTACGACACGCCCGAGCTGCACGCGCTGATCGACGACATGTTCGAAACCATGGCCGCCGCGCAAGGGGTGGGCCTGGCCGCGCCGCAGATCGGCGTGGACCTGCAGCTGGTGATCTTCGGTTTCGACCGCAACGAGCGCTATCCAGACGCGCCCGCCGTGCCGCAGACCATCCTGTGCAATCCCGTCATCACGCCGCTGTCCGATGACATGGAAGACGGCTGGGAAGGCTGCCTGTCGGTGCCGGGCCTGCGTGGCCTGGTGCCGCGCTACCGCCGCATCCGCTACAGCGGACGCGACCCCTACGGCCAGCTCATCGAGCGCGAGGCCGAGGGCTTTCACGCCCGGGTGGTGCAGCATGAATGCGATCACCTGATAGGCCGGCTCTACCCGTCGCGCATCCAGGACTTCAGCAAGTTCGGGTTCACGGAAATCCTGTTCCCGGACATGGATCCGAATCAGGACGACTAGGGCCTCGCTCCCGCCTTGCGGGAGCTTGCGCCTCTTTTTCTAGGCATCCCCCGAGTCCGCCGCGGCCGCCTTGGCGGCCTGCGGCGACAGCTCCTCGGGCGCGAAATCGTCCACCTGCAACACCCGCGACACCAGGGCTTCGGCCTCTTCCAACTCGGCCGCCTGCGCGTCGGTGATGGCGCCGCGCTGGTGGGCTTCGCGCCAATCGCGCACGCCGGACTGGCGCAGACGGTCGCGCAGCGGCTGCACGGCGTCCGCCAGCGCGAAGGCGCGGGTCAGAAGACCCACCGGATCGTCGCCTGCGGCGCCGGCCTCGCGATGCAGGTCGGCCGCCAGGCGCACATGGGTGGGCGAAGGCTTGAGCAGCAGTTCCGCGCATTCCCGGGTCAGGGCATCCCCCGGCCCCTTGGCCAGCCGCAGCGGCAGGATGGCGGCGCGCAGCCCCCATGACAGCACGCGGCCCGGCAGGTTGCGCAAGACCTGGTCCATGCTTTTCTCGATGCTGGCGCAGCCCTGCTCCATGCACCAATGCACCAGCGGCAGGTCGTCGTGCTTGCGGCCCTCGTCTTCCCAGCGCTTGAGCACCGCCGACAGCAGGTACAGCTCGGACAGGATGTCGCCCAGGCGCGCGGAGATCATTTCGCGCCGTTTCAGGCCGCCGCCCAGCTGCGCCAGCGTGGCGTCGGCCAGCAGCGCGAAACCCGAGGCGTAGCGGCCCAGCCGCCGGTAGTGCCCGGCCACGGGCCCGGACGACGGCGCGGGCGCCAGCATCCCGCCGGTCCAGGCGCGGCCGATGGCGCGCAGCGCGTTGATACCCGTGTGGCGCAGATGGCGCCAGAACACGTCGTGGAAGACCTCCATGCCGCGGTCTTCGTCGGGATTGCCCAGCGCCAGGATTTCCGGCATCAGGTAAGGATGGGCGCGGATCGCGCCCTGGCCGAAGATGATCAGGTTGCGCGTCAGGATGTTGGCGCCCTCGACCGTGATGGCGATGGGCACGGCGCGGTACAGCGCGCCCAGATAATTGCTGGGGCCGTCGATGACGGCGCGGCCGGCATGGATGTCCATCGCGTCGTTGACCGAGCCGCGCATGCGCTCGGTGGCGTGGTACTTCATGATGCCGGAGACGACCGCTGGCTTGACGCCCAGGTTCAGCGCCGCGCAGGTCAGCCGCCTGGCGGCCTCCACCAGATAGGCATTGCCTGCCAGCCGCGCCAGCCCTTCCTGCACGCCTTCGAACTTGCCGATGGGAATGCCGAACTGTTCGCGCACGCGGGCATACATACCCGTGGTATGCGCGCACATCGCGGCGGCCGCGGCCGACAGCGACGGCAGGGAGATGCCCCGCCCCGCCGCCAGCGCGCTCATCAGCATCTGCCAGCCGTGTCCGGCGCGCTCGGCGCCGCCGATCAGCGCGTCCAGCGGCACGAACACGTCGCGTCCGCGGTTGGGGCCGTTCTGGAAGACCTGCATGGCGGGCAGGTGGCGGCGCCCGATCTCCACGCCGGGCGCTTCGGTCGGCACCAGGGCGACCGATATGCCGATGTCCTTGGGGCCGCCCAGGATGCCGTCGGGATCAGACAGCTTGAAAGCCAGGCCCAGCACCGTCGCCACCGGCCCCAGCGTGATGTAGCGCTTGTGCCAGTTCAGCCGGATGCCGATCAGTTCGCGCCCGTCCACCACCTGGCGGCAGACCACGCCGGTATCCACCATGGACGCGGCGTCCGAGCCGGCCTCGGGGCTGGTCAGGCCGAAGCATGGCACTTCGCGCCCGTCCGCCAGCCGCGGCAGCCAATAGTCGCGCTGCGCCGGCGTGCCGAACTGCATCAGCAATTCGCCGGGGCCCAGCGAGTTGGGCACCATGACGGTGACGCCCGCGGTAATGGAATAGGCCGAGATGCGCCGCACGACTTCGGAGTGCGCATAGGGCGAAAAGCCCAGGCCGCCGTAGCGCCGCGGAATGATCATGCCGAAGAAGCGTTCGGCCTTCAGGAAATCCCATACTTCCGGCGGCAGATCGCGGCGGTTCCAGGTGATGTCCCATTCGTCCAGCATGGCGCAGAGCCGGGCCAGCGGACCGTCGATGAAGCGCTGCTCGTCCGCCGTCAGCGTGGCCGCCGGCACGTCCAGCAGCTTGCGCCAGTCGGGATTGCCGGTGAACAGGTCCGCGTCCCACCAGGTGTCTCCGGCCTCGATGGCCTCGCGCTCCGTCGCCGACATGGCCGGCAGCGCATTGCGCGCCCAGCGGTAAGCGGGTTCCGAGATGCGGCGCCGGCGCCATGCATTGAAGTCCATGAGTTTTCCTCACTGTTATGGCCCCAGGCCCCAGGGCGTATCAGGTCAAAGTACCAGAATTGGCGGCGCCGGGCCAAGCTGCGGCCTGCCGACTCTGCGACAATGGGCCTCGGCGCGCAGCGCGCAATCCATCGCTATCCGGGCAGTCTCCGCATGCTGAACAAACTCTGGCTGGGCTTTTTCCTTACCGCGGCCGCGGCGGCGCTGTACCGCTGGCTGGTCATCGGCGACCCCGAAGTCTTCCGCCTGATGGTGGCCAGCCTGTTCGACATGGCCCGCGTGTCGGTGGAAGTGATGGTGCTGCTGTTCGGTACGCTGACGCTGTGGCTGGGCTTTCTGCGCATCGCCGAGGGCGCCGGGCTGGTGGAAAAGCTGGCGCGCCTGCTGGGTCCGCTGTTCGCGCGCCTGATGCCCGGGGTGCCGCGCAACCATCCGGCCATCGGCCTGATCACGCTGAACTTCGCCGCCAACGGCCTGGGGCTGGACAATGCCGCCACTCCCATCGGGCTGCGCGCCATGCGCGAATTGCAATCGCTCAATCCCACCCCCGAAACCGCCAGCAATGCGCAGATCCTGTTCCTGGTGCTGAACGCGTCGTCGCTGACCTTGCTGCCGGTCACGCTATTCATGTTCCGCGCGCAGCAGGGCGCTCCAGATCCTACGCTGGTGTTCCTGCCCATTTTGCTGGCCACCAGCGCCTCGACCCTGGCCGGTTTCCTGGCCGTGGCGGCCTGCCAGCGCCTGCGCCTGATCGATCCGGTCGTGATGTTGTGGCTGGGCGGCGCGGCACTGCTGATGGGCGGATTCATGGCGCTGCTGGCCAGCATGTCGGCCGCCGCCATCGCCTCGCTGTCGTCGCTGATGGGCAACTTGGCCCTGTTCGGCATCCTCCTGGCCTTCCTGATCGTAGGCGCCTGGAAGAAGGTTCCTGTCTACGAGACCTTCATCGAAGGCGCCAAGGAAGGCTTCGACATCGCCAAGAGCCTGCTGCCCTATCTGGTCGCGATGCTGTGCGCGGTGGGCGTGCTGCGCGCATCGGGCGCGCTGGATTTTCTGCTCGACGGCATCCGCTGGCTGGCGGTGCAGGCGGGCTGGGACACGCGCTTCGTGGACGCCCTGCCCACCGCCCTGGTCAAGCCCTTCTCGGGCAGCGCGGCGCGCGCCATGATGCTGGAAACCATGACGCATTTCGGCGTGGACAGCTTCCCCGCGCTGCTGGCCGCGGTGGTCCAGGGCAGCACCGAAACCACCTTCTACGTGCTGGCGGTGTACTTCGGATCGGTAGGCATACTGCGGGCGCGCCACGCGGTGGGCTGCGCCCTGATCGCCGATCTGGCCGGCGTGCTGGCGGCCATCGGCGTGTGCTACTGGTTCTTCGGCTGAGACCCGCCGGGGCTGGCAGGGAGCGCCGGCATGGCGCCCCCGCCCCGCCGCATCAATCCACCAGCAGGATCTTCATGCCGTTGGTGCCGCCGCTGTCGCGGTAGAAGTCACCCTTGGTCAGGATCACCCAATCGCCGGTCTGCACCAGGTTGCGCTTGCGCAGTTCATCGATGGCGGCGTTGCTCAGGTCGGCCGGCTCGTAGTCCGACGGCGCGAACGGAATCGTGTAGACGCCGCGGAACATGGCCACCCGGTTCTGTGTGGCGCTGTGCGGGCTGTAGCAGTAGATCGGCACGCCCGAGCGGATGCGCGACATGATCAGCGGCGTATGGCCGCTTTCGGTCAGCGAGATGATGGCCTTGACGCCGGGGAAATGGTTGGCCGCATACATGGCCGCCAGCGCGATGGTCTCGTCGCAGCGCGTGAAGGTCTCGCCCAGGCGGTGATGCGACTTGGTTGACGTGGGATGTTTTTCCGCGCCCAGGCAGACGCGGGCCATGGCCTGCACGGTTTCCACGGGATATTGCCCCGATGCGCTTTCCGCGGACAGCATGACGGCGTCGGTGTAGTCCAGCACCGCGTTGGCCACGTCGGACACTTCGGCGCGCGTGGGCATGGGGCTGGAGATCATGGACTCCATCATCTGCGTCGCGGTGATGACGACCTTGTTCAGGGTGCGCGCGTGCTGGATGATGCGCTTCTGGATGCCCACCAGTTCGGCATCGCCCACTTCCACGCCCAGGTCGCCGCGCGCCACCATCACGCCATCGCTGGCGCGGATCAGCGCGTCCAGCGCCTCGTCGTCGGCCACGGCTTCGGCGCGCTCGATCTTGGCGATGATCCAGGCCTGGCTGCCGGCGGCCGCCAGCAGCGTGCGCGCCTCGTCGATGTCGCTGCCGTAACGCGGAAACGACACCGCCACGTACTCCAGATTCATTTCCGCGGCCAGCTTGATGTCGACGCGGTCCTTGTCGGTCAGGCTGGGCGCGGACAGGCCGCCGCCGCGGCGGTTGATGCCCTTGTTGTTCGACAGCGGACCGCCCACGGTCACGGTGGTGTGGACTTCGTCGCCTTCGACGCGGTCCACCACCAGCACGACGCGGCCATCATCCAGCAGCAGCTCGTCGCCGACGCGGCAGTCCTGCACCAGCTCGGGGTAGTCGATGCCGACGATGCTGGCCGTGCCGGCCTCCTTGGGGTGCACGCGCGACAGCGTGAACGGCTGGCCGACCTGCAACTGCACCAGCTTGTCGGTGAAGCGCGCGATGCGGATCTTGGGGCCTTGCAGATCGCCCATGATGGCGACGAAACGACCCTGCCTGGCGGCGATCTCGCGCACCATGCGGGCGCGTTCGCGATGGTCGTCCGCGCTGCCATGCGAGAAGTTCAGGCGGGCCACGTCCAGGCCCGCGCGGATCAGCGCTTCAATACGTTCAGGCGTCGAAGTCGAAGGTCCCAGGGTGGCGACAATTTTGGTGCGGCGCAATACGGGCATGGCGATCCACTCTCGCTAAAACAACAAAAACGCTATGGTACGCCGGCCGCGCCCGCGCAGGTATCATGGGCATCACCTCAACCAAAAAACGAGCTCGACTGAACCCGTGAAAATCGTCATCGCCCCCGACTCTTTCAAAGAAAGCGTGTCCGCGCCCGATGCCGCGGCAGCCATTGCGCGCGGCGTGAAAGCCGTGGTTCCCGGCGCCCACACGGTATGCATTCCGATGGCCGACGGCGGCGAAGGCACGGTTGAAGCCGTGCTCGCGGCGACCGGCGGCAAGGAATGCCAGCTCACGGTGAACGATGCGTTGGGCTACAAGGTCGACGCCGTGTGGGGGCTGCTGGAAGACGGCACGGCGGTGATCGAAATGGCCGCGGCGGCGGGCCTGGAACTCATCGCCCCTGCCAAGCGCGATCCGATGCGCGCCAGCAGCCACGGCGTGGGCGAACTGATGCTGGCCGCCCTGAACGCGGGCGCCAAACGCATCATCCTGGGCCTCGGCGGATCGGCCACCAACGACGCGGGCGCCGGCATGCTGACGGCCCTGGGCGTGCGTCTGCTGGACGCGGACGGCCGCAGCCTGCCGCCTGGCGGCGGCGCGCTGGGCAAGCTGGTCAGCATCGATACCCACGGCCTGGATCCGCGCCTGGCCGAGATCCGCATCGACATCGCCTCCGACGTGGACAACCCCCTGTGCGGCCCACAGGGCGCTTCGCACGTGTTCGGCCCGCAAAAAGGCGCAACGCCCGAACAAGTGCTGGCGCTGGACCAGATGCTGACGAATTTCGCCGATGTGTGCGCCAGGCACCTGGGGGCCGACCACCGCGATCACCCCGGCGCGGGCGCGGCAGGCGGCTTGGGATTCGCGGCCAAGGCCTTCCTCAACGCGCAATTCCGGCCCGGCGTGGAGATCGTGGCGGAACTGGGCGGCCTGGCCCAGGCGGTCGAGGGCGCGGCCCTGGTGTTCACCGGCGAAGGCCGCATGGACGCGCAGACCCTGCGCGGCAAGACCCCAGCCGGCGTGGCGAAAATCGCGCAGCGCGCGGGCGTGCCCGTGGTGGCGCTGGCCGGCTCGCTCGGTGAAGGCTACGAAGCGCTGCACGGCTGCGGCATCAGCGCCGCGTTCAGTCTGGCGCCCGGCCCCATCACGCTGCAACAGGCGCTCACCGACGCAGAAAAACTGCTGGCCGACCGTGCCCGCGACGTCATGCAACTCTGGATGACCGCGCAGAAACGCATGTTGTAGGAACCTAAATGAAAGAAGCCCGCTTGCGCGGGCTTCTTTCATCTTACGGGTCCAGCTTCACTGGGCTTGCAGCACTCCGGCCGCCACCAGCGCATCCGCGAGGCGCATGTACCGGTCCACCGAAATATCCTCGGCGCGCGCCGTGGGCGCGATGTCCAGCGCTTCCCAGGGCACCTGCGCGGCCCAGTCCGCCAGCACCCGGCGCAGCATCTTGCGGCGCTGCGAAAACGCGCGCGCAACCACCGTTTCGAAGGCGCGCTCGCTGACCGGACGCAGGCGATCAGCCGGCAAGGGCACCATGCGCACGATCGCCGACACCACCTTGGGCGGCGGATCGAAGGCTTCCGGCGGCACATCGAACAACTTGTGCATGCGGTAGCGCGATTGCAGCATCACCGACAGGCGGCTGAAGTCGCCCGACCCCGGTTGCGCGACCATGCGGTCGATCACTTCCCGCTGCAGCATGAAATGCTGGTCGCGGACATGGTCGGCCCAGCCCATCAGGTGGAACAGCAGCGGGCTGGAAATGTTGTAGGGCAGGTTGCCCACCACACGCAGCGCCGGTCCGAATTGGGAAAAATCCACGGTCAAGGCATCGGCCTCGACCACGGTCAGGCGGCTGGCGTCGAACTGCTTGCGCAGGCGCGCCGCCAGGTCGCGGTCGATCTCGACCGCCGTCAGGTGATCCAGGCGTTCGAGCAACGGCCGGGTAAGCGCGGACAAGCCTGGGCCGATTTCGACCACGGTATCGTCGCGGGCGGGCGAAACCGCCCGGACGATGGACTCGACGACGCTCTCGTCGGTCAGGAAGTTCTGGCCAAAGCGCTTGCGCGCCTGGTGCTGGGACATGTAAAGCCTGTAGTGCGTTTAGCGGTTGTTCTGCTGGATCTTCTGCTGCTTTTCCAGGCGATTGTCGATATACGCCTGAGCTCGCAGCTGCTCGAGCCAATCTTCGAAAGCCGGCTGGGCGCGGCGTTCGAACAGGATCTGACGGGCCTTCATGCGGGCCATGTCGTCGGTGGCGTCATGCTGGCGACGTTCTTCCACTTCGATCAGGTGCCAGCCGAAAGGCGATTGAACCGGTTGGCTGATTTCGCCCGGCTTCAAAGCGTTCATGGCGGCCTCGAACGGCGGCACGGTTTCGCCCGGGTTCAGCCAGCCCAATTCGCCGCCTTGCGGGGCGGTCGCGTCCTGCGAATACTGCCGCGCCATGTCCTCGAACTTGGCGCCGCCGCTCACCAGGCGCTGGCGCACCTGCTCCAGGCGTTGGCGCGCCAATTCGTCGCTCATGACGGTGGAGGTCTTGATCAGGATGTGGCGCGCGCGGGTCTGCATCACTTCCACCGGACCTTGGTGCGCAGGTGCCTGCGCGGGCGCGGCGGCGGGCTGCGGCGCCTGGGCCGGCGCCGGGGCGCGGGCGGTGCGGGCGGGCGCCGGCTGGGCGGTGCCCCGGTCCATCACCTTGATGATGTGGAAACCATTGCCGCTCTGGATCAGGCTGCTGACCTGGCCTTTCTGCAAGTTGCCGACAGCCTTCACGAACAGGTCGGGCCAGCCGTCCAGCGGACGCACGCCCATGACGCCGCCCTGCAGGGCTTCCGGGCCGTCCGAGGCCGCGGCGGCCAGGCTGGCGAAGTCGTCGCCACGCTTGGCTTGCGCCAGCAGGCCTTCGGCCTTCTTGCGCAGCGCCGCCAATTGCTCGGGCGACGAACCCTCGGGCACGCGCACCAGGATCTGGGCCAGGGCGTAGAGCATCGGCCCCGAAGGCGCTGCCGCCTGCTGGGGTTCGGGCTGTTGCTGGGCCTGCGGTTGGGCCTGCGGTTGCGGGGCCGCTTGCGGGGCCGCGCCGAACGCCGGATTGCGGCGCTGATCCTTCAGGAAAGCATCGACTTCGGCATCCGAAATCACAATGGTGGAATCCACCGCGCGCTGGCGCAGGCGATCCGTGCGGATCTCGTCGCGCAGCGCCTTGCGGTAGCCATCCCAGTTCGTGCCGGATTTTTCGATCTCCTGGCGCAACTGGGCCACGGTGATCTTGTTGCGGCTGGCGATGGTCTGAATCGCCTGATCGATTTGCGCGTCGTCCACGCGTATGCCCAGGCGATCAGCCTCATGGCGCTGCACGCGTTCCATGATGAGGCGTTGCAGCACCTGGTGCTGCAGGGTCTGGTCGTCCGGCACCTGGATGCCGCGAGTCTTCAACTCACCCGAAATACGCAAGGACGCGTCACGCAGCTCGCGCAGCGTGATCACGTCCTTGTCCACCACGGCGGCAATCCCGTCGACGAACTGCTCGCGCTGCGGCGCGGGCGCGGCGCTCTTCTGCGCGGTGGAATTCGGCTTGGCGCCATTGGTCGGCGCCTTGCCACCCTGTTCGGCCGCATGGGCCACGGGCAAGCCGGCGCACACGGCCAGCAGCAGCGCATTGCCGGAGAGGCGGCGCAAAGAGTGCAACCTACGCATCATTCATACCTTTCAAATGTGGTCCCGGTGGGCACTGGCGGCGTAACGCGCGAGTAGCCGGGGATACTTCTGTTCAGCAGGTTCATCGGGTCGGTTCCCAGGGAACCCAGGCCCGTCAGCTCAAGCTGGAAGAACAGTGCCGAGTTGGCGTCCGTGGCGGAGACCGCGTATCGCTGGTAGACCACGCGGCCCACCCAGCAGCAATCTCCCTTGTACTCCAGGCCGGCGATCGCCTGCGTGACGCGGGGCGAATCCGTCGTGTCGGCCAGCGTGCTGGAGGGACCACTACGCAGCGAATAATCCACCCGTCCCACGCCATACCAACGCTTGGAGAACGGCCATTGCACCGCAAGGCTCACCTGGTTCTGCCCCTGCGCCTGATACTGAACGCCGGGTTGAGGATCGCGCTGGTAGCGGTACGACACCGCCACCGTCGTCAAACGTTGCGGCGTCCAGCGCGCGCTGATCAATCCGCGCGACCAGTTGTTGTCGTAGGGATTGTATTGCGCGGCGACATCGGTGCTGAGCGTGTCGGTCAGGGCCGCGCTGGCGCCCACGAGGAAGTCCGAGCGTACGTTTTCGCGGGGAATCTCGCCGGGCAGCGTAACCTTCTGGTCTGCAAAGTACAGCCGTTGCGCAACAGCGAGCGACATCCGCTCAAAACCGGTGTTGGCATCCAGCCAGCGCGTCGTCAACGCCGCGGTCAGCTGGTTCGCATTCGCGATGCGGTCCCAGCCGCCAGAATAAATATTCTCTTCGAACGCCTGCGAAAAGCTGAAATCCGCCAGCGATGTGTCATATACAGGTATCTTCGACTGGTCGCGGTACGGCACATACAGGTAGTACAGGCGCGGTTCCAGGGTTTGGATGGACGCCTTGCCGAAGAGCGAGGTATCGCGCTCGAAAACCAAGCCGGAGTCCACCGACATGATCGGCACCGTCCGAGATTGAGACCGTGGATACCCAAACGAAGTACCCGCATCCGCAGTCCCGCTGTTCAAGCGCAGCCAATCCTTACCGTACCAGCTGGTCTGGTATTGCGTGTAGTTCACGCCTACCTTTGGCACGATAAACCAGCCCGGTTTCACGATCGGATATGAAACCGTCGGGTACGTTTGCAGACGATCGCCCTGAGGTCCCTGGCGTACGCCACCCACATTAGGAATGCTGAAGCGTACGGCGGTGGAAGTCCAATCGACGTCAAAACCGCCCCAGTCGTAGCGTGCGCCACGCAAATACAGCTCGGGTACCTTGTCGTACGGAGGAACCAACGGCGCATCGGGGTCCTGCAGCGTCTGGTACTTGTAGACCTGGACGTAGGTGCTCCAGTAGTCCGAAGCCCAACCCACGCGGCCGCGTTGCGGCAAGTAAGTGGTGGACGCCTGGTTCAGACCCAGCTGGGAGATATCGCGGAAATAGTTATCGTCCGAAACTTTGGCGACATCCCAATCTGCATAGAATCCATGCGAAAACGTCTGCTGGTGACGCCACAAGTACATCCAGCGGTCGCTGTCAGTGAGCTTGTCATTGGGCAGATAGGTGCCTACCACTGTGCCCGTATAACCTGGCCCAAGATAGCGGAACTCCCCGCCCAGCTGTACGCCGCGCTTGGAGAAGTAGCGCGGCTGTACGGTCAGATCGTAGTTCGGCGCCAGATTCAGGTAATACGGAATCGAAAAATCCAAGCCGCCCTGGCTGGTCGTGCCGTAGGTCGGCATCAGGAAACCCGACTTGCGCTCCTTCTTGACCGGGAAGGTCATGTAGGGCGATGCAAGGATGGGCACGTCCTTGAAATACAGCACGCCGCTGCGCGCCACGCCTTCGTTCTCGTCGAAGTCGATGTCGACGGTCTTGGCCTTGATGTACCAGGACGGTGTTTCGCAGGCGCAGCCGCTATACGTCACCGTTTGCAGCCGCATCTGCGACCGGCTGAAGATGTCCGCATGGTCGGCGACGGCAAAGCCGCCGTTGGCGCCCATCCAGAAATTGGGTTTTTCGATTTCGCCCGAGGACTTGTCGACGTTGAACTTGGCGCTCGGCCCGATCACCAAGGTGCCGTCGCCCATCATGCGCGCGCTGCCCTGTACGTCGACTTCGCCCGTGTCCTTGCGGTAGTTGATGCGGTCGCCCTTGATCACGCTGTCGATGCGGCGCACCTGGGCATTGCCGGTCAGGGTCAGGTCGGAATCCGGATCGCCATCAATGCTGTCCGCCTCCATGAAGGCGGGAATGCTGTCGTCCGGCAAGCGGTGCATCCGCAGGCCCGGCGAAGTGCGCAACACAGGAGTCGCCGAGGTCGACGACGCGGCGGGAACGCTGCCCTGGCTGCCTTGGGCCTGGACGGCTCCGGCGGCGACACTGACAGCAGAGAGGATCAACCATCGAACCTTGCGCACGAGTGAAAACAGCCCTTTTTGACGATGGTGGGAACGCGACACCGGCACCCACGGAGGGCCAATGCTAACGGAAACGAGCCGGTATTATAGAGAAGCCGCGCCATAGGCCCAGACTTATGTGCTCGGGACACAATTCTCAGCAATATTGCCTTTCTGACACGGATCTTCCTTGAAAAACGATTACGACCCCCGCCTGGAGCAGATCCGCAACTGGCTGGGCAGCCTGCCCGCCAGCCTGAACCTGGCCATTGACACGCTGCGCCCGGCGTCGGCCGACGCCAGCTTCCGCCGGTATTTCAGGCTGGACGCCGGCGATCGCACCCTGATCGTCATGGACGCCCCGCCCGCCCACGAGGATTGCCGTCCCTTCCTGCATGTGGACCGCTTGCTGGCGGACGTGGGCCTGAACGTGCCCGCCGTGCTGGAACAGGATCTGGACCAGGGCCTGCTGCTGCTGTCCGACCTGGGCGAGCAGACCTATTACCAGCGCATCCAGGCGGGACTGCCGGACAGCGAGCTGCAGACCTTGTACCGCGAGGCCCTGGCCGCGCTGGTCCGCCTGCAGCAGGCGTCCACCGCCGGCCTGGGCACCTACGACACGGCCCGCCTGGCCGACGAACTCAAACTCTTCCCCGAGTGGTACGTGCAGAAGCATCACGGGGTGACGCTGGACGACAAGACCGCGAACGCGCTGGACAAGATCTTCGCGCTACTGTCCACCAGCAATGGCGGGCAGGCCCAGGTGTTGGTGCACCGCGATTACCACTCGCCCAACCTGATGGTCTGCGACCAGCCGCAGTACGGCCCCAACCCGGGCATCATCGACTTCCAGGATGCGCTGGTCGGCCCCATCACCTATGACCTGGCCTCGCTGGTGACCGACGCCCGCACCACCTGGGAAGAACCCCAGCAGCTGGACTGGGCCATCCGTTACTGGGAAATGGCGCGGGCGGCGGGATTGCCGGTGGACTCGGATTTCGCCGAATTCCACCGCGCCTATGAATGGATGGGCCTGCAACGCAACCTGCGTATCCTGGGGGTCTTTGCCCGCCTGAATCACCGCGATGGCAAGGCGCATTACCTGGCCCACATTCCGCGCATGAACGGCTACGTGCGTCAGGTCGCCCAGCGCTACGGCGTCTTCACGCCGCTGCTGCGCCTGCTGGACCAGTTGGAGAATCGCCAGGTCAGCGTCGGGTACACCTTCTGATGCGGGCCATGATCCTTGCGGCGGGCCGCGGCGAACGCATGCGCCCGCTGACCGACCGCCTGCCCAAGCCCCTGCTTGCCGTGGGCGGCCAGCCGCTCATCGTCTGGCATCTGCGGCGGCTGGCGGCGGCCGGCATCCGCGACGTCGTCATCAACCACGCCTGGCTCGGCCACGAAATCGAACGGGCGCTGGGCGACGGCAGCGCGCAGGGCGTACGGATCCGCTATTCGGCCGAAGCCGTCGCGCTGGAAACCGCCGGCGGCATCGTCCAGGCACTGCCGCTGCTGGGCGACGAACCCTTCCTGGTCGTCAACGGCGACGTTTGGTGCGACTGGGATCCCGCCGCAGCGGCGGATCTGGCGCGCGGCGTCCCCGCAGGCGGCGCCTGGCTGCTGCTGGTGGACAACCCGCCCCAGCATCCCGCCGGCGATTTCCGCCTGGATACCGACGGCAGCGTCCATGCCCAGGGCGAACCTCGTTTGACCTTTGCGGGCATCGGCGTCTACCATCCCTCGTTGTTCGCCGACGTCCTCCGGGGCGCGGCGGCGCCCCTGGCGCCCTTGCTGCGGCAGGCCATGGCCCGCGACCTGGTGCGCGGCGCGCGCCACGAAGGCAAATGGACGGATGTCGGCACGCCGCAGCGGCTGGCGGACCTGGATGCGGAACTCAACGGACAGACCCGCTGATGTCCACATATTTCACAATATCAAGGTGCGCAACCAGGCTTGTCCGCGCACCCAACGGTCCCGGCTAACGGGGTATTCTCTAGCGCTTTGGCCTGCGCGCGCAGCGCGCCGGCAAGCAAATACACAGGAAGTTTTCTAGGAATGGGGATGTTTGGAAGATCGCAACGGGCTGTATTCAAGCCCTCCGTGTACCAGCCCGGCCAACGCACGCGCCGCATGCCGCGCTGGCTGGTCCTGCTGCTGGTGGGCATCGCCCTGGGCGCCGGCGGCGTGCTCTTCCTGCAGACCAACTACGGCCCGCAGCGCCTGACGGTGGAGCAGTCCGAGCAGCTGCACAGCGAACTGAGCACCGCCAACCTGGAACGCCAGCGCCTGCAAAGCCAGCTCGAGGAAGCCACCCAGCAGCGCGACGCCAACAAGTCCGGCCACGAGAAACTGACGTCCGACCTGTCCGAGGCCCGCAGCAAGATCGACACGCTGAACAAGGAACTGGTGCTGTTCCAGGACGCCATGCCGGCCGATCCTCGCGGCGGCAACCTCGGCATCCGCTCGGCTACCTTCAAACGCGCGCCCGGCCTGCTGGATTACCAGGTGCTGGTCATGCGCGAAGACCGTCAGGGCGCGCCGTTCAAGGGCACGCTGACCTTCTCCATCGACGGCACCTACCCCAACGGCCGTGCCGCCACCGTCACGCCGGAAGGCCCCGCCCTGAACGTCGACCGTTACGACTATTCGCTGGGCCAGTTGAAGCTGCCCGACGGCTTCACGGCCAAGGTCGTGGTGCTGCGCGTGCTGGACGGCGCCCAGAAACAACAGGCGATGCGTATCTATTACGTGCGCAACTGATACGCCGCGCCATCCCGAAGACCCGCCCTGATCCGGCGGGTTTTTTTTGTCTTGCCAAAGTGGTTGCGCGCGCAACTTCTTGCGGATATAGTTGCGTGAACAACCAATATCTGGAGACAGCATGCCGCTACCCGCACACGTTCCCGTCCTGATCGCCGGCGGCGGCCCCGTCGGCCTGACGCTGGCCGCCCTGCTGGCCGAATACGGCATCGCCTCGCTGACGCTGGAGGCCGACGACGACTATTGCAGTGGCAGCCGCGCCATCTGCATCTCGCGGCGATCGCAGGAAATCATGGGCTGGGTCGGCGCCGACCGCCCCCTGATGGCGACCGGCCTGGCCTGGACCGGAGGCCGCAGCTACTACCGCAACAACGAGGTGCTGCATTTCGAGATGCCGCACGATCCGCTGCAGCGCTACGCGCCCATGGTCAACATCCAGCAGTATGCGGTCGAGGAATACGCCCACCAGGCCATGCAGCGCCATCCGGCGCTGGCCGCGCTGCGCTGGTCCGCGCGGCTTGCCGGCCTGCGCACGGACGCGGACGGCGTCACCGCCGAAGTGGACGCCGAAGGCGGCCGCCAGACCGTGCGCGCCGATTGGCTGATCGCCTGCGACGGCGGCCGCAGCACCGTGCGTGAAGCCCTGGGCCTGAAGCTGGAAGGCATGCAGTACGAAGGACGTTACGTCATTGTCGACATCGAACAGGAGTCCAGCCGCCCCGTGGAACGCCTGGCCTGGTTCGATCCGCCATCCAACCCCGGTTCCACCCTGCTCATGCACCGCCAGCCCGGCAATGTCTGGCGGGTGGACTACCAGATCCGCGACGACGAGGACCCCGAAGAGGCGGTCAAGCCGGAAAACGTGCTGCCGCGCGTGCAGAGCCATCTGGACATGATCGGCGAGACCGCGCCCTGGAAGCCGTTGTGGATCTCCATCTACAACGCCAAGTGCCTGACTTTGGACAGCTACCGCCATGGACGCGTGCTGTTCGCCGGCGATGCCGCCCACCTGGTGCCGATCTTCGGCGTGCGGGGCCTGAACTCGGGACTGGACGACGCCGGCAACCTGGCCTGGAAGCTGGCCTGGGTGCTGCAAGGCCAAGCGCCCGACAGCCTGCTGGACAGTTACAGCGTGGAGCGCGTGCACGCCACCCGCCAGAACCTGGCCTATGGCGCCAAGAGCACCGAATTCATGGCCCCGCCAGACTTTGGCTTTCGCCTGATGCGCGAGGCCGCACTGCGCCTGGCGCTGACGGACGAGCGCGTGCGCCAGCTCATCAACCCGCGGCAGTCCGCGCCCATTTCCTACGACGCCTCGCCGCTGAACCTGGATGACGGCGCGCCGCAAGCCGGCGCCGCCGCGCCCGGCCAGCCCGCGCCCGAAGCACTGCTGCAGGATGGCGGCGCGCCGCTGCATCTCAGCGCCTGCTTCGGGGCCGGCTTCGTGGCGCTGGCGCTGGACCCGGACGCCCGGTTGGCAGCCGAACTGGACGCGCTGGCCACCGCCACCCGCGATGCGATCCGGCCGCTGCGCGTGCTGAAAACGGGCAAGGACGCCCTGCAGGACCCGCACGGGCAACTGCGCCAGCACTACGGCGCGCAAGCCGGCAGCGTCTACCTGCTGCGGCCGGACGGCTACGTGCTGGGCCGCTGGATCGCCCCCGCGGCCGCGGCCCTGCGCGCCGCGCTCAAGCCCTACTACCCCTCGATCGCCCTGGATACGCCCAAGGAACAGCAAGCATGAACAACGAAGAACTGGACCAGGTCTATACCGCCATGGCGCAGGCCCTGACGCGTGTCGGCGAGGAGCAGGCGCCGCTCTTCCTGTCGATCCTGAGCCTGTCGCTGCTGGCCCGATTGAGCGATGCGCGCGACGCCGCCACGCTGCTGGCGCAGGCGGAAGCCGCCTGCCTGGCCAACGGCCCTGTGGCACACTATCCCGCCTCCGCCCCAGCCCGCCCAACGTGAACCCGCCCGCCCTCGAACGATTCCTGACCTACCGCCTGCACGTGCTCAACAAGATCACGGACAGGGACACGAATCGCGCCTATCTGGAAGACTGCGGCATTCCGCTAGGCGAGGCGCGCTGCCTGGCGGCCATCGGCCGCTACGCGCCGCTCTCGGTCAACGACCTGGCGCGCGCGGCCAATCTGAACAAGGGCCAGGCCAGCCGCTCGGCGCAGGCGCTGGTGGACCGCGGCCTGGTGGAAAAAACCATGTCTGCCTCCGACGGCCGCGGCGTGGTGCTGGCGCCGACCCAGGCCGGCCTGGCGCAATACCAGCGCGTCATCGACCTGATCGCCCAGCGCAACGAGGAAATCTTTGGCTGCCTCAGCGCCGACGAACAGCGACAGCTGGGCGACATGCTGGACCGCGTCATCGGCCATCTGCAGCCGGACGCGGACGGCGCGCAAGACCTGTTCCCGCCCGCGCCGCAAAAGAACGCGCCCTAAGCCTTGGGCGCGATTGCACCCAGTTGCGCCGCGGCCTCGTCCATGAACTGCGCCATGCGCACGTCCAGCTCGGTCACGCCGCCGGCATCATGCGTGGTCAAAGTCACGTCGACGCGGTTGTAGACGTTGGTCCATTCGGGGTGATGGTTCAGCTTCTCCGCGAACATGGCGACGCGCGCCATGAAGCCGAATGCCGTATTGAAATTGGGAAAACGGAAGCGCTTTTCGATGGCGTCGCGCGTCGCCACGGCCTGCCAGCCGGACAAGGCGGCCACGGCGGTATCGGTGCCGATGCGGGCGGGAGGGAACATGCTCATGACGGTCTCCAAAAAAAACAGGCGGCGGCGCGTTGCGCCAGCCGCCTTGGACACTGGGCTGGCCCAGGCCTACTGCTGGACCGCGTACAGGTAGATTTCCACCCGGCGGTTCAGCGCACGGCCTTCGGCGGTCGCATTGTCGCCGATCGGGTCGTTCGGCCCGCGGCCCTCGACCGCCAGGCGGCCCGCGGCCACGCCCTGCTTGCTGAGGTAGTCCGTCACGCTCTTGGCTCGATTGACCGACAGCGTCTGGTTATGCGCCAGGGCGCCCGTGCTATCCGTGTGGCCGACGACCTTGGCCCGCAGTTCAGGATGTTGGTTGAGCGAGCGCGCCACGCTGTCCAGCACCGGCAGCAGCGCGGGCTTGAGCTGCGTCTTGTCGGTATCGAACGACACGCCGCTGGGAATGTTGACCTTGAGGCTGCCGTCGGGCATTTCGACCACGTCGATGCCCAGCGACGACGCGCCCGACTTCTGCACGTCGTCCTTGACGACCTTCCAGTTGTAGCCGACCAGGCCGCCCGCCACCGCGCCGATGCCGGCGCCAATGGCCGCGCCCTTGCCGTGGCCAATCAAGGCGCCTATGCCGGCGCCGATCGCGGCGCCCGCGCCCGTACCCACGGCGGTATTGGTCTGCTGCTGCGTGGCGCATCCTGCCAGCAAGGCACCCGCCGCCGCAACGACCGCAATCCGGTTGAATATTGTTCTTGAGCTCATGGCAACCTCCACTTATCCCGTCGGTGTGCCGGATCATTCCGGCCTGACCATGCTAGCAAGCGCGGGACGCAAGACCAGCAACATTTTGTACTGCCATGAGGATTGCGCGGCCGCTTCCCGGAACGGATAACGGCCGGGCCGCGCAGGCCGCGTCGCGCAACAATAGGCTACATTCCGCCCGCCGCGCACCGCCGGCCTCCGATGGGAAGGCCGGCTTTGGCTGTCTAACGCTGCTGGAACGTCCGGCGCGCCACGTTCAGCGACACCATGGCCATGAGCGCGATGGCCAGCAGGTAGTAGCTCGGCGACAGCTTGGAATCGGTGGTCGCGATCAGCCAGGTCAGGATGAACGGCGCAAAGCCGCCAAAGATCGTCACCGCGATGTTGTAGCCCAGGGACAGGCCGGTGGTGCGCACCTGCACGGGGAAGATGGCGGACATCAGCGCCGGCATGGGCGCGAAGTACGCCGTCGCCAGGACGCCCAGGATGACCTGGACGATCATCAGCACGCCCACCGTCGGATACGACACCAGTAGATAGAACAAGGGATAGCACAACAGCGCGGTCGACAGGGCCGCGGCCATCATGATGCGCGCGGGTCCGATCCGGTCAGCCAGCGCGCCCACGAATGGCGCGCCGACCGTCATGATGACGCCCGTGACCAACGTCGCCAGAAAGCCGATGGTGGGCGGCAGGCCCAGTTGCCGGATCGAGTACGTGGGCATGTACAGGGCCAGGTAATTGCCCACCGAGCCCAGCGCCACGAAGCCGACGGTGACCAGCAGGCGCAGCTTCTGGCCCGCGAACATGTCACTCAGCGGCGAAGCCGAGGCCTCTGCCGCGCTGAACTCCGGCGTTTCATCCATGTGGTGGCGGATGTAGTAGCCCACCGGCGCGATCAACAGGCCGAAGACGAACGGAATTCGCCACCCCCAGCTTTCCAGCTGGGCCTGGGTCAGCGTCGCATTGAGCACCGCGCCGAACAAGGCGGCCAGCAGGATCGCCGCGCCCTGGCTGGCGACCTGCCAACTGGCGTAATAGGCCCGCCGGTCCGGCGCATATTCAATAAGGAAGGCCGTGGCGCTGCCGAATTCACCGCCCGCCGAAAAGCCCTGGATCAGCCGGGCGACCAAGATGATGATCGATGCGGCAACCCCGATCTGCGCATGCGTGGGCACCACCACGATGATCAGCGTGCCTATCATCATCAGGAAAATGGATGCCGTCAGCGCCGCCTTGCGGCCGGCCCGGTCTGCATAGCTGCCCAGCACGATGGCGCCCAGCGGCCGCATCAGGAACGACACGCCAAAGGTGGCCAACGCCAGCAGCAGCGAGGAACTCTCGCTGGCCGACGGAAAATAAAGCTTGGCGATGATCAGCGCGAAAGTGCCGTACGCGATCATGTCGAACCATTCCAGCGCATTGCCTATGGACGCGGCGATCACCGCGCGCCGCGCCTGGGCGCGCCGGTCGCCTGCTGGCGCCGCCTTGCCGCGGCCGGCGGCGGCCGCGTTCCACGTTGTCTTCTCCGAATAAGCCATTTTTCCCTCTGTTTTTTTTAAAAGTAACTATCGATTCAACTCATCGCCCGGCCATCGCAAGATGGCCCGCCAGCTTTTCCATGAACTGTTCGCACAGGCTGATCTGCGACAGCGCGACATACTCGTCCGGCCGGTGCGCCTGCTGCAGGTTGCCGGGGCCACAGATGACCGCCGTCATGCCGGCCCGCTGGAACAGGCCGGCCTCCGTGCAATACGCCACCTTCTCGGTGCCGCGCGCGCCGGTCAGCGCCTGCGCCAGCCGCGCGATCTCGGCGGTCGCGGCGGTATCGAAACCGGGCACCTCGGCCAGCGCTTCCAGCTCGATGTCGGCTTGCGGGTTCTCCGCCTTGATGCGGTCGCGCAGCTCGCCGGTGATGTAGCGGCGCAGGCCGCCGATCACGTCTGGCGCCAGCACGCCAGGGATGGTGCGGAATTCGAACTCGAACTGGCAGCGATCCGGGATCGTGTTGACGGACAGGCCGCCCGAGATCGTGCCGGTATTGGCGGTGGTGTACGGCACCTCGAAATCCTGATCGAAGGGGCCGTTCTGGCGATGGCCATCGGCCATGTCGCGGATGTGGCAGATGGCGCGCGCCGCGTACTCGATCGCATTGACGCCGCGCGGCGTCAGGGATGAATGCGCGGCCTGCCCGTGCACGGTGCAGCGGTACAGATTGCTGCTCTTGTGCGCCGAGATGACGCGCATGTCCGTGGGCTCGCCAACGATGCAGCTGTCGGGCCGGATCTCCAGCTTCGCCAGTTCGCGCAGCATCGCGTCCGCCCCCAGGCAGCCGACCTCCTCGTCGTAGCTCAGGGCCAGATGCAGCGGCACGCGCAGGCGCCGCGACGTGAACGACGGCAGCATGGCCAGCGCCGTTCCGATGAAGCCCTTCATGTCGCAAGTGCCGCGGCCATACAGGCGGCCATCGCGCACCTCGGGCGCGAACGGATCGCTGCTCCAGGCCTGGCCGTCCACCGGCACCACGTCGGTATGGCCGGACAGCACCACCCCGCCCTGCGTGCCGCCGTCGCCGGCGGGCACGGTCACGAAGAGATTGGCCTTCTTGCCGTCGGCGTTGTAGATCAGCCTGGGCGCCAGGCCGGCCGAGGCCAGATGGTCGCGCACGGTTTCGATCAGGCCCAGATTGGACAGGCGGCTGGTCGTGTCGAAGCGCACCAGCCGTTCTATCCATTCCAGGGAACGCGGAAGCTCTGCAATATTCATGGGTCGCACCCTAAGGTTGAGGTCTGGCGCCGGCGCTCAGGCTGTCTCGCCCCGCGCCGCATCCAGAAAGCGCGCTAGTCTAGCCACGCCTTCATCCAGGCGCTCATGCGCGCTGGCGTAGCACCAGCGCAGATAGCCCTCGCCCTCGGGGCCGAAAGCCATGCCCGGCGCCAGTCCCAGCCCGCCGCGCACGACCAGGTCCTTGCAGAACGCCAGGCTGTCCGAGACGCCGCGGATGCGGAAGAAGGTGTACATCGCCCCCGGCGCCGCGCCGGCCAGCTCAACCCCCGGCACCTGCGACAGCTTCGACGCCAGATGGTCGCGCGCCAATCGCAGGCGCTGCACCGTGCGCGCGATGACGGGCTCGCCCTGTTCAAGCGCGCACAGCGCGGCGGTTTGCACGAAGCCGGGCGTGCAGGTGTTGCTGTACTCGATCAGCTTGCCGATCTCCGGCAGCAGCCCGCGCGGCACCACGACCCAACCCACGCGCCAGCCCGTCATCAGCCAGGCTTTCGAAAACGAGTTGCAGCTGACCACGCGGTCGTCCGGCGCGGCGATGTCCAGGAAGGTGGGCGCCACCGCGCCTTCGTAGTAGTAGCGTTCGTAGACGTCGTCGGAAATGATCCAGATGCCGTGCTTGCGGCAGTGTTCCAGCACCGCGCGCTGCTGCTCGGCGGTCATCACCCAGCCCGTCGGATTGTTCGGCGAATTCACCAGCAACGCCCGCACGTCCGGCGTCAGCGCGCCGAGCAAGGCGTCCAGGTCCAGGCGCCAGCCGCTCTCGGAGAACGACAGCGCAACCGTCGTCACGCGCGCCCCCAGCACCTTGGGCATTTCCACCAGATTGGGCCACAGCGGCGTCACGGCGACCACGTGGTCGCCCGCGCCCACGATGGCCTGCACGGCCGTCATCAGTGCCGAGGTGCCCGAGCTGGTCACCGCGATGTTGTCCACATCGCGCTGGCCGTGCAGCGCGCTCACATATCCGGCCAGGCGTTCGCGCAGCGCGGGCACGCCCAGCGTCTGCACATAGAACGTCTGCCCGGAAGCGATATGGGCGATGGCCGCGTCGCGGAACGCGGGCGGCGTCTGCTCGTCGGGCTCGCCGAACCAGAAGGGCAGCACATCGGCGCGGCCCATGCCTGCATTGGCGACTTCGCGGATTTGCGACGAACGCAAGGTCAGCACGCCAGCGCGCGCGGTCGCGCCGAGGCCGCCGGAAGATACTGCTGTATTCATGCCTGTTCCTGTCTTGCCAGAAGAAAGAGATCGCGCCGCCGGTTCAGCGGCAAGCCTCGCTGAACTGCACGCGCGCCTGACGGGCGCCCCGGGCCAGCCAGGCCACGTCGGAATGCAGGGCGATGAACTGCACACCCAGCTTGCGGTAACGCGCCGCCTCGTCGGGATCGTTGGCGAAGATGCCGACCGCCTTGCCCGCCGCGCGGCCGGCTTCGATCACGCGCCCGACGGCCTCGCGCACCTCGGCATGGGCCATGTCGCCCAGCCGTCCCAGACTGGCCGCCAGGTCAGCCGTGCCGACGAACAGGCAGTCCGCTCCCGGCAAGGCGGCGATGGCTGCCACGTTGCGCACCGCCTGCGCCGATTCGATCTGCAGGATCGCGCAGGCCTGCTCATTGGCCAGCCCGACGTAGGAAGGGTCTTGCCCGTACATGCCTGCCCGCACCAGCCCCGCCACGCCGCGCACGCCGCCATTGCCCTCAAAGGGAAAACGCATGGCCGCGATGGCGCGGCGCGCGTCCTCGGCCGTGTCGATGTTCGGGAAAATGATGGTCTGGGCGCCGCAATCCATCGCGCGCTTGACCAGCGCCGCATCGTTCACCGTCACGCGCACGATCGGATGCGCGGCGGCGCCATGCGCGCGCGCCGCGTCGATGGCCTGCAATTGTGCCGTCAGGCCCGCCACGTCGTTGGGCGCATGCTCCATGTCGACGACCAGCCAGTCGAAGCCGCAATGCGCTATCGCCTCGGCCGCCGCCGGGCTCGCCAGCGTCAGCCAGCAGCCCTCGGAAGGCTGCAGCGCCAGCAGCGCCTTGCGGATCGGATTCGGATCTTTCATGTCTGCTCCATAGTGTTCAAACGGGGAGCATTCATGACGTCGACGCCCCCTCCAACAACCGAACAAAGATACCGGAGCAGAATCGCGAATATTTCCGAATTTTTGACGCGAATGTGTAATATTTTGGATTGAAATTAGCAAAACCTTCAATTTCTTGGAAAAATCGTGCAAAACAAGAATTTCGACCCCACGGACCTGCGAATCCTGGCCGCCTTGCAGGTCGACGGACGCCTGTCCAGCGCCGATCTGGCCGAGCGCGTTTCGCTCACGCCCTCGCCCTGCTGGCGGCGCGTCAAGCGGCTGGAGGACGAAGGCGTGATCCGCGGCTACCGGGCCGAGGTCGACGTCAAGAAGCTCGGCTTCGGCGTGACCGCGTTCGTCTGGGTTTCGCTGGATAAAAAAGACGCCGAACACGTCAAAGCGTTCGAGGACGCCATCAAGGACGTGCCGGAGGTGCTGACCTGCCATTGCGTGTCGGGCCGCTACGATCACCAGTTGACGGTCATCGCCCGCGACCTGGACGCTTTCGGCGATCTGGCGCGCTACGTGCTGGGCGCCCTGCCCGGCGTGAAGGAGGTCTACACCTCCTTCGTGCTGAAGGAGGTCAAGGGACTGGGGGATGCGATTTCGTTGCCCGCGGACTGATGCAAGGTCCTGCGTGTCGGCGGCGGTCAGCCTTCAGGCCGCGTTGAACCGTTCCAGCCACGGCAGCGCCGCTTCCAGCCGCGTGGACTCCCGCTCCGGCCGCGCCGCGCCTTCGGGCAGCGTCAGTCCCACCCGGTTATGCCAATACGTGCGCAGGCCCACCTTGCTGGTGCCGAACATGTCGTAACCCGAACCGGCGATGAACGCGGCCTCGGATGGCTGCACCTGCAATCGGGCCAATGCCAGTTCATAGGGGCGCGGATCGGGCTTGTAGTAACCCGCTTCCTCCGACGTTACCACCACGTCCCAGTCCACGCCCAGCAAGCTGGCGGCGCGCCGCCCCAGGCGGACGGAACAGTTGGTGACCACGGCCAGACGGCAATGCGGCCGCAACGCCTGCAGCAGTTCACGGGCGCCATCCCAGGCGGGCAGCTCGTCCCAGCCCGCCTCCAGCGCGGCGGGCGCCGCCGCCGGCAGGCCGACCGCGGACGCGGCCTCCTGCACCAGATGCTCATAAGGTTGATAAGCGCCGCAACCATAGGTGCGGCGCAGGTAATCCGCGCGCCACGCGCGGCCGGCGGCCTCGGAGCCTGCGGCGCGGTTCCAAATGGCCCAGGAATCGAGCAAGGCGGTGAGCAGATCGAACAGCACTGCCCTGGGATAGGCGGAAATAAGGGAGGGACTGGACATGCGTGGCTCTCTCGGGCGGCAACGAACCCACTATATAGAGCCGCGAGCCCGCTGTGATTCAACCTGCGTTTACCCAGAATTAAGACCAAACTTAACCATGTCCATCCGCGATCAGCCTACCCCGCGATAATGGTCCGCTCTTGGCGATCCTCGCCGCGCAGGCCGTTGGCCACGGCTGCCGCACGCATGCACGAAGCGCTTGTCGAAGAGATTGAGGCATTCGGCGAGCGCCGATCTCGCCATATCGTCACGGCAGCGATGGCATCCGGCCGCATATGAACAGGTTACCCATTGCGGCGGTTTAAAAACAGGCAAGCAAACAGCCCATCGCAACCGAGGGACTCAGTGCTTGTACTGCTGATCGAGTGGGCACCTTGTAATCGGGCGAATAGCGGAACGAAGCCGCTGGGGCGAAGGTCTTTTCCCTAGGCACAAGCAACAGGTCCTTGACCCGCGCCTGATGGGCGACGGGATCAAAACGCGTCAGCACACGGTGCCTAGTCCGGGTATGCGCCCTCTTGAATGCGTAGCAACGCCATGTGCTACCCGTGGAAGAACAAGTACCCGAGTGTTCAGGTGCCCGAATTGCAGCGGCTACGCGAGCTGGAAAGCGAGGCGCCCGCTGGACGCCGGTAGCGGTCGGCGCTGTCACGCTTATGCTATAAAATTGAGAATAATTCTTATTTTACAAATGAGGTTCCAGTCGGGGCCGCCAGACACAGGACGAAGAACGTGGCCGCCTCGGAGTTCACGCAACAACAAGAGATCGAGACGCTGTATGCCAGCCATCATGGCTGGCTGCGCAATTGGCTGCGCCGGCGCCTGGGCGATGCGTTCGATGCGGCGGATCTGGCGCACGATACCTATCTGCGCGTCATGCGTTCGGGCCGCATTCCGCCCGTGGACGAATCGCGCCGCCACCTGACCCAGATCGCCAACGGGCTCGTCATCGATTTGTACCGGCGCCGCCAGATCGAGGCCGCGTGCATGGAAGTGCTGGCCCAGGGGCCCCTGCATCAGGAGTTCTCCGAAGAGGCGCGAGCGCTGGCGGTCGAAGCCTTGCTCGAGATCGACACCATCTTGCGCGGCCTGCATCCCAATGTCCGCACGGCGCTGCTGTTGTGCAAGATAGACGGCATGACCTATCGGGATATCGCCGCGCGGCTGAAGGTGTCGGTGTCGTCGGTGGAGAAGTATATTGCCGCCGGCTTGCTGTCATGCCATCAGGCCATGCTCGGCGTAGCACGTTGATGCAGCCCCAAGCCATGCCCGCCTCCGGCCAGGATGCCGCGCAAAGACCTTTGGACGCCGAGATCCTGCGGCAGGCCAGCGTATGGATGGCGCGCATGTGGGCGCCAGACGTCAGCGAGGACGACCGGCGCGCCTATGCAGAGTGGCGCGCGCAGCATCCGGACCACGAGCGCGCCTGGGGCGAACTTCAATTTTTCGAGCGCAAGCTGCAAGGCGTGCCGCCGGCGATGGCGCGCGCCGCGCTGCATGAGCCCGTGGCCCGGGCCCGGACCGGCCGGCGCCAGGCCTTGAAACTGTTGGGAGCCGGGCTGGTGGCCGGGGGGATAGCCTACCGGGCTAGCGGAGTTGAGGCGTGGTGGATCGCCGTGGCCGATCACAGCACGGGCACGGGTGACATCCGGTCGCTGGCGTTGCCGGACGGTACGCAGGTGGTGATGGACAATGCATCGGCTATCGATCTGCGGTTCACGGCCGAAGAGCGGCGGGTCATCCTGCGCGCGGGGGCCATCCGGGTGACGACTGCGCCCGATCCTTCGGGGCGGCATCGGCCGTTTCTGGTGCAGGGCCGCGATGGCACGGTGCAGGCGTTGGGCACGCGTTTCACGCTGCGGCAAAACGGCGAAACGTCGCGCGTGTCAGTGTTCGAGGGCGCGGTGGAATTGCGGCCGCGCCTCGCGCCTGCCGCGAAGGTCCGGATCGACGCCGGCCAGGAAGCCGCATTTTCGGCTGATGAGGTGTACGCCGCCGAGACCGCGTCCGTCAACGCAGAGGCCTGGACTCGCGGCGTGCTGGTGGCGGACGGCATGCGCGTGGGCGATTTCGTCGCCGAGCTGGCGCGTTACCGGCGCGGCTGGCTGCGCTGCGATCCCGAGGTGGCCAACCTGAAAGTCAGCGGCATCTTCTCTTTGCTGGATACAGATCGGGCCCTGCATAACCTGACCTTGGGACCGCCCGTGGAGGTGGTCTACCGGAGCCGCTTCTGGGTGACAGTGCAAGGCAGGGCGATGCCGGTCAAAAATATTTCTTGATGGGCATTGAGGGTTGGGGGTTTCCCGTTCGGGATACCTGGTGAAGCAACACCAGACTTCCGACATCAAAGGTTCCTCCATGCGACATTTCCCGACGCCACGGCCGCGCCGCGCAGGCCAGCGCGCCCCTGTTCTTCCTGCGGTCAGGCCGGTCGGCGGAGCAGCGGGCGCGGCGGCGCGCACGGCGCTGTGCCTCGGCCTGGCGGCCAGCCCGTTAATCCTGGCCTTTGCGCCAGCCCAGGTTCAGGCGCAGGCCGTTGCCCGCTACCACGTGAACATTCCCGCCGGGCCGCTGGGCCCGGCGCTCAACGCCTTCGCCAGCGCGGCTGGCGTGGAATTGTCGATAGACTCGGGTCTGCTCAGCGGCCGCAACACCCCGGGGCTGCGAGGCGATTACACCGTGCAGGCCGGCTTTGCCGCGCTGCTGGATGGGCATGGCTTGCAGGCGGCGCGCACCGCCAACGGCAGCTACGCGTTGACGCGGACTGCCGACCCGCAGGCCGTCACGCTGCCGACGGTCACGGTTCAGGGCGCGGCGGACGCCGACCCCGGACTGACCGAAGGCTCGGGCTCGTACACGACACGCACAATGGGCACGGCCACCGGCCTTGCGCTGTCGCCTCGGGAAACGCCGCAGTCCGTGTCGGTCGTGACCCGGCAGCAGATCGATGACCGCAACATCAAGTCGCTGGCGGAAGCGCTGCGCACTACCACCGGCATGGCTGAAAGCGCCTACGACACCGAGAGGTCTTCGTTCAGCTACCGGGGGTTTTCGGTCGAGAACTACATGTACGACGGCGTGCCGACCACCTTCTCCTCGCCCTACGCGGCGGGAGAATCGGATCTCGATTCCGTCATCTATGACCGGATCGAAGTGGTGCGCGGCGCGACGGGGCTGATGACCGGAGCGGGGAACCCGTCGGCCGCCATCAACCTGGTGCGCAAACGGGCCTTGAGCGACAAGGTGGAGGCGGAGGTCACGGCTTCCGGGGGATCGTGGGACAACTATCGCACAACCATCGACGTTTCCACCCCGTTCAACCAGGAAGCCTCGGTGCGCGGCCGCTTTGTCGCCGCCGGCCAGATGGGCAATTCCTTCCTGGACAACCACGAGAAGAAAAAGGGCGTGCTCTTTGGCACGGTGGAGGCAGATCTGAGCGATAGGACCTTGCTGCGCGCCGGCGCGGACTACCAGGTGAACCGGCCGAAGGCGTCCACCTGGGGTGGCGCGCTGGGCACCGGTTGGTTCAGCAACGGCGACGAAATCGATTGGCCGCGCTCCTTTAACGGCGCGCCGAAGTGGTCGCAATGGAACAGCACCACGCAATCGCAGTTCATCAGCCTGGACCACCGCTTCGAGAATGGTTGGAAAGGCCAGGTGGGATATGCCCGCAGCAAGCAGGAATACGATGCCAAGCTCGGTATGAGCAAGGGCGGACAGATCGACAAGAATACGTGGACATCGCCGCCGGGCACGATCTATTCGAACTGGTTCGAGGGCAACCGCAGCCAGGATTCGGTCAACGCGAAACTGGACGGGGATTTTGACTGGTTTGGCCGCAAGCACGAATTCATGGCGGGCAGCTCGGGCACGTGGCAGCGCAACAAGGGCACGGTGAGGGTGCCCATCGCGCAAGAGAAATACAGCGGCAGCATTCTGGACTGGAACGGCAATTATCCGGAACCGATCTGGGGGCCGCGCGAGTCCGAGCAGAACAGCCAGACGCGACAGATCGGCCTGTATGCGGCCGGCCGGTTTTCCATCGCGGACCCGCTGAAGCTCATCGTGGGCGCTCGCTACACCAACTGGAATAACAGCCTCACGCGCACATTCAGCGTTGTCTCGCCCTACGCGGGAATCGTGCTGGATGTGTCGCGCGACGTTTCGCTGTATGCAAGCTATACGGATATTTTCCAGCCACAGGATTACCAGGACAGCAGCGGCGCCTACCTGGACCCCGTGCGCGGCAAGAACTATGAGGCAGGTATCAAAGGCGCGTTTTTCGAGAACCGCCTGAACGCCTCGCTGTCGGTCTTTCACACCAAGCAGGATAACGTCGCAGAGGCCGATCTGGACAACCTCGTCCCGGGTTCGGCGGCGCAGGCGTATCGCGCGGTGAATGGCACGCAAAGCAATGGGTTCGAAATCGAGCTGTCGGGCGAGGTATTGCCCGGCTGGAACATCCAGGCGGGCTACGCGCACTTCAACCTGGTGGGACCGGATGGCGCAAAGCTGAATACCGCCTTGCCTCGGAACACCTTCAATCTGTTTACGACATATGCCTTTTCCGGCGCGTTGCGCAACCTCACGGTGGGCGGCGGCGTGCGGTGGCAGAACGCTTCATGGGCCACGGTGTGGGGCGCGGACGGCAGCGGTCCGTTCGTGCAGCGCCGCGCGGAGGTTCCCAGCTACGCGCTCGTTAATCTGATGGCGCGCTACGCGTTCACTCCGAAGACCGCCTTGCAGCTCAACATCAACAATCTGTTCGACAAGAAGTACTACTCTCAGGTGAACTTTTACAGCACCCGAAACTACGGCGATCCCCGCAATTTCATGGTGACGCTGTCTCATAAGTTCTAAGAGGCGCTAGCGCAACTTGCGTTGTGTCGAAATGGAGTTTTTGAAAACGTCGCTGCTCATCCTGTAGGCGGTCTGGGGCTACTGCGAAGCCTGTAGCCTACCGGACCTGAGTAGATCGGCGCTGACTCTAAATGCCTGCGCAGTGCCTACATGAACCCGGAAAGCAAAAAGGCCAGTTCCGTAGAACTGGCCTAAGTGCTTGAATTTATTGGTGGGCTGTGAGTGGCTCGAACACTCGACCTACGGATTAAGAGTCCGCTGCTCTACCAACTGAGCTAACAGCCCTGCAACTTCACTCAGTCCCGTCCGCTTTGCTGCGCGTTTTTTAGTCCGCTGCCGCTGCGTTTCGTTATGTGTGTAGTGCGAAGAAGCAAGATTATATGTAGCTTTTTTGGTTTGTGCAAGTCACCTGGGAAAAACTTTTTCCAGGCCTGTCTCAAGCCGCAAATCCGCCGTCCACCGACAGGCTTGCGCCCGTGACGTAGCGCCCTTCCGGCCCGGCCAGGAATGCCACCATGCCGGCGATGTCGCGGGCTTCGCCGTAGTGCGGCAGGGACAGCACCGCCACCAGGTCCGCAGCATGCGCGCCGTCGGCCGGATTCATGTCGGTGTCGATCGGGCCAGGGTGCACCACATTGGCGGTGATGCCGCGTGCGCCCAGGTCGCGCGCCAGGCCCTGGGTCAGGCCGACCAGCGCGGACTTGCTGGCGGCATACAGCGCGACGCCGGCGCGGCCCGCGCGCCCTGCCAGGCAGCTGCCGATGTTGATGATGCGTCCGCCGTCCGGCATGGACGCCTGCGCCGCCTGGATGGCGACGAAGGGCGCGCGCACGTTGACGTCCATGGTGCGTTCGTAGTCGTCGAGGCTGGCCTCGCCGATCGCGCCGGACAGGAAGATGCCGGCGTTATTGACCAGCACGTCGACGGGGCCCAGCTCGGCGATGGCGCGGTCGACCGCGCCGCGCACCGCGGACGCGTCTGCCGCATCCGCCTGGATGGCGAGCGCGCGGCGCCCGTCCACCGACAGTTCACGCGCCAGCGCCTGCGCGCCGGCGGCCGAGGAAGCGCTCACGTAAGTGAAAGCCACGTCGGCGCCATCGGCCGCAAGGCGGCGCACGATGGCGGCCCCGATACCCCGGCTTCCGCCGGTGACGAAGGCAATTTTTCCAGTCAGGTTCGACATTGCGACATCCATATTTGTAGTGATCAGTACAAATATATTCGCCGAGCCCATCCCCGTCCGTCAACTAATTTTTTATCAATCACCACAAAAATCGCTGACGGGTAAAATCATGCCCATGGCAGAACGTGGGCGCCCCCGGAACTTCGACCGAGCCCAGGCCTTGCGCAAGGCCATGGACGTCTTCTGGTCGAAGGGATATGACGGAGCATCGCTGACCGACCTCACGGCGGCGATGGGCATCAATTCGCCCAGCCTCTATGGCGCATTCGGCTCAAAGGAAGGGCTGTTCCGCGAAGCGGTGGAGCTCTACCGCGAAACCGAGGGCGGTTCGGCGCGGCGCGCGCTGCAGGATGCGCCCACCGCCCGCGAGGCCATCCAATCCATGCTGTTGGCATCCGCCGAACGCTTCACCGCTTCCGGCACGCCGTCGGGCTGCATGATCGTGCTGAGCGCGCCGGCAGGCTGCGTGAATCAGGCCGGCGTGGGCGACTTCCTGGGCGACAACCGCCGCGACATGCAAAACCGCATCCTGGCCCGCCTCAACACCGGCGCCTTGCATGGCGAGCTACCGGCCGGCGCCGACCTCAAGAACCTGGCCGCCTTCTACACCACCGTGCTGCATGGCATGTCTATCCAGGCGCGTGACGGCGCCACTCGCAAGACCTTGCAAGCCGTGGCCAGACAGGCGATGTGCGCCTGGGATGCGCTGACCGGGAGCGCGCCTCCCTCCGGCCTGCCGCCGGGCCGGGCCCGCGCCTGACGGATAGCGTCATGTTCCGGATCGATCTGCGGCGTCTCATCCTGTGGATCAGCCTCTTTTCGGTCATCCTCGCGCTGGCAGGCAGCCTGCATGCCAGCTATCTGGTGCAGCGCGACCTGCTGCTGCACAACGCGCTGGAACTCAACCGGGCCTATGCCTCCAAGCTGGCATCCGCCACCGACGTTTTCCTGACGGATCTGCGGCGCTACCTGTCGTACAGCGCCGAAGCGCTGGCCGACATGGAAACCCATCCAGAACACATGGCGGCCGAGACGCTGCGGCAGGAACGTCAGCTCGGCCACTTCAACTCCACCTTTGTGGTGTCGCCGCAAGGCAAGGTGCTCGCCGCATCGACATCGGACCATGCCTTGCTGGGCCAACAAGCGCGCAGCGAGGCCGCCAGGAATGCCCTGGCCACCCAGCGCCCGACCGTGAGCGCCCCTTTTGTGGGCAGCAACAATCGTTGGATGATTCTGTACACGCATCCGATTTTCTCGGCCGACGATCGCTATCTGGGCTTTCTCGGCGGCACGCTCTACCTGCATGAACACAACGTGCTGGACCATTTGCTGGGCCAGCACTTCTACGTGGGCGAGTCTTCCTTGTACGTCGTGGATCGCAAGGGCGAGCTGATCTATCACCCCGACCGCGGTCGCCTGGGGCAGATCGTCCCCGACGCCGGCGCCTTCGCCTCGGCTCTGCGCGGCGAGACTGGCGAAATGCGCTTCGCCGACGAACATGGCCGCGAAATGCTGGCGGGTTATGCGCCCGTGCCCAGCATGGGCTGGAGCGTCATCGCGCAACGCCCCGTGGATGCCACCTTGCAGCCCTTGAGCGATCTGCTGCTGGCCACGGCCCGCCATACCTTGCCGCTGTTGCTGCTTTCAGTGGCCTCCATCTGGCTGCTGTCGCGGTGGATCGCCCGGCCGCTGGGCGAGCTGGCCAGCATCGCCAAGCACATGCAGAACCCGGACTCCGCGGAGCGTATCCGCCATGTGCGCTCGTGGTACTTCGAAGCCGCGCAGCTCAAGCGCGCGCTGCTGATGGGACTGGCCTCGATCCACCACAAGATCCGCGACCTGCGCCGCGAAACCACCACGGACACCTTGACCGGCCTCTTGAACCGGCGCGGCCTGGACGAGGCGCTGGCGCTGCTGCAGGCCGAGGAACAGCCGGTGGCGATCGTGGCCATCGATGTCGACCACTTCAAAAACATCAATGACCGCTACGGCCACGCGGCGGGCGACCGCGCACTGCAGGCGCTGGCGCAATTGATGAGCGAAGGATCGCGCAGCGGCGACACCCTGGCGCGCGCTGGCGGCGAGGAATTCATCATGCTGCTGCCCGGCGCGCCGCTGGAGGCCGCCATCGGCCTGGTGGAGCGGCTGCGCCAGCGCTTGGCCGCCGAACCCGGCGCCGTCCCGATCACCGTTTCGGCCGGCGTGGCAGCGTACCCGGAACATGGCGCGACGCTGGACGCCGCCCTGCAACGCGCCGACCAGGCGCTCTATTACGCCAAAAACCACGGCCGCAACGCGGTCTGCGTCGCGGACGACAATACCCAGGCCGGCGCGCGGATGGCCTTGCCGGGCTGAACCCCTACTTGCCCTTGGCCGAGACGGGCGCGGGCGCCTTGGGCGGCTTGCGCATCTGCTCGAGCAAAGGACCGCAGGCATTCTCGTCCGTGGTGCTGGGCGCCACCAGCGCCAGCAGACCGGCGGCCGGCGTCAGCAACACCCCCAAGGCCACCATGCCCACGCCGCGCGCCGCCAGGGGCAGCACATGCACGCCCACGTCCGGCGAACCGAAGGTGCCCCGGACATACAAGGGGGAACGCAGCGAAAAGATACGGAACCCCTTGCTGCTCGGGGTAATGTCCATGTCCAGCTTCTCGTTCTTGAAATCGGCCGTGCCGGTGATGCTGATCAGCGCGTTCTCGGTATCGAACACGAACACGCGCGGTGTCATGACGCCGCTCTTCATTTCCAGGTCGGCCGCGCCGCAATTGATCTTCACCTCGTCGTCGCCGAACAGCTTGGAAACGACGTAGTTGCCGACGTTGAGCCCGGCAATCTCCATCAGGCTGCGGCTGATGACGCCGTCGTTGACCAGCATCTTCACATCGCCGCTCGCCGTTCCCAGCAAGGCGGCGACCGAATTCCCCGCGCCGCTCACCGCCATGTCGCCATTCAGCTCGCCCAGCGTTTTCTGCATGGCGGCAGTGGAAGGAAACAACTGCTTGAGCCGCAGACGGCGCGCGCTGACGTCAACGCGCCCGGTCAAGGTCGAGCCAGAGCCGTCCAGGCGTATGGTGGAGTTGATGTTGCCCCCGGCCATCCCGAAGCGCAGGGGCTCGAGCGCCAGCTTGCCGTCCTGCAGCGCCAGGTGCACGGACAGGTCCGACAGCGGCAGCTTGCTGTCATGCACGATGCGGCCCGCGTCCAGCGAGACGTTGGCGTCCATGTCGCGCCAGCGGTCGGTGCGGAACGCCTGCGTGGGCAGCACCTTGCCGCCCTTGGGCTTGGCCGGCGCGTCCTTGGCCTTGTCCGTTTCGGCGCCCGCGACCTTGCCCGACGGCACGCCGATCAGCGGCCCCAGGTCCGCCATGCGCAATTGCTTCGAGGAAAGCTTGCCGGTCAGCTTGGGCCGGGGCTGGCCCAGCGCGAAGGAAATGTCGCCATGCAGATCGCTGTTGCCCACCTTGCCGTTGAAGTCCTTGTAGTCGAACACTGCCCCGCCGGGATTGCGCAGCTTGGCCAACAGATGGCCGTCGGTGGAGTACGGCGGCGTGTCCGGCAAGGTGACGCCGGTCAGCGGGTACAGCTGCGCCATGGACGCGCCCGACAGCTTCAGGCGCAGGTCCAGCGAACCGAGATTGACCGGATCGGTCAAGGTGCCCGCGATCGAGGCCCGGGTGCCGCCTATGGTCACGTCGGCCTGCACCGGAAAGGGCTGCCTGGGGTCCTGCAGGGCCAGCATGCCGCCGACCTTGCCTTCACCCTTGGTGGACAGGCCCTTGTACTTGCCGTCCACCTTCCAGCCGAACACATAATCGCGCGGCGACGGCGCGGCGCCGCCCTCTTCCGCAGCGAAGGCCGCGCCGGCCACGTCCGCGAACGGCACCGGCTTGCCCAGCGGATCCACCAGCACGGTCAGATCCGCCTTGAGGACCTCGTCCACCAGCCCCACGCGGCCCTTGTCGAAGCCGATCTCGTTGATGTCCAGCACCCAGGGCGAAGGCTCGCCGGTTTCGGGCAGCGTGAACTCCCAGTTGGCGCTGCCGTCGGCCAGGCGCTCCAGGTCGGCGGCGGGTTCGGTCAGCTGGATGCGGCGGATGACGACGCGCTGACGCAGCAGCGGCAGGGGCGCCAGGCTGAATTCCCCGCGCTTGAGCGTCGCGAACTGCGGCGCCTTGGCCCAGGGCGTATTGCCCACTGATATATCGTTGGCGATGACGTGCGGCCATGGCACCCAGGCGCGCCAGCCGCCCTCGTCGGGCTCGCGCGCCCATTCGATGCTCAGGTCGCCGTTGATGGCGAACGGCCGGCCGATCGCGGCGCTGGCCCGCTCGTTGATGAAGGGTTTGGCGCGATTCCAGTCAAAGGTGGCGATCACGACCACCAGTATCGCCACGAGGAGCGCTGCTCCCCCTACAATCCCGATCGCTATTTTTCTTGAGCGCGTCATGGTTATTATCCTTGGCATTGCGGCCGGCGTACCGCTGCCGGCTCCTGTTACCTCCAAGGGTATCGCGGCCCGCAGCCCTGTCCGGACCGGCCGGCCCCATAATGTGTGCGGATTTTTCCAGGCTCGGCGCCCCCTGCGAAGCCGCGCGGCACGCGTTGCCCGGGGTTTGCGCAGCATGACCCATGCCCGGCCCAGCAGAGGCCGGTTACAAAACGAAATGGCTCCGCGCCGCGAAATGTGACGCGAACGCCGGTATCCATCGAATTTTCGACGCCGGCGCCGCTCAAATGCTCAAACGACAGACCCCGGCCCTATCGGACCGGCTGGCAGAACAACCTGGAGGCCCGATGCGGCATTCGACCTTGATTTTCGTGGTGGCGGCATTTGCGCTGCTGACGCTGAGCCGCCTGGCGCTGGCCGCCTGGCAGTCCAAGCGCGTGCGCGACGCCGGGGGGGTGATCCCCCTGCTGCTGGGCGGGCTGCGCATCGATGCGCACCAGATCGCCGTACTGGCAGCGCTGCCGGCCGTGCTGTCGCCCTGGTTCGGCCACATCCCCCTGGCCGCCACGCTGGCCGGCTACTGGTATCTGGTCGCGTTCATCCTGCTGGCCTTCCTGGAAGTGGCCACCCCGCCCTTCATCCTGGAATACGACTCCCGCCCCAACCGCCTGTTCGTCGAATACCTGAAGCACCCGCGCGAAGTCTCCGGCATGCTCTGGCGCGGCTACAAGGGCGCGCTGGTGGGCGGCCTGGCCGTGGTGGGGCTCATCGGTTGGGGCGCCTACGGCCTGTTCGGCCACGCCCAGCCTGATGCGCAACTGAGCTGGTGGCAGATGCCGCTCGCCAGCCTGGCGATCATCGCAATCGCCGTTCTGGCCATACGCGGCACGCTGGGCCACCGCCCGATCAATCCGTCCTCGGTCGCCTACAGTTCGGACGGCATGCTGAACACACTGGCGCTGAATTCGCTCTACAACGTCTTCTACGCCGTCTACAGCATGAAGAACGAAAAGTCCGCCTCGGACGTGTATGGCGGCATGGACGACGACAAGATGCACGGACTGGTCCTGGCGCAGGCCGGCCTGCCCAACCCGCCCGCCAACCCGGACTACCCCAGCCTGCACCGCCAAATGGCCACCCGCAAGACGGCGCGGCCGCTGAACCTGGTGATCATCCTGGAGGAAAGCCTGGGCGCGCAGTATTGCGCCGGCCTGGGCGGCGCCGACCTGACGCCCGAACTGGACGCCCTGGCGCGTGAGGCCTGGACCTTCACCCGTGCCTATGCCACCGGCACCCGCTCGGTGCGCGGGCTGGAAGCAGTGGTCACGGGTTTTCTGCCCACTCCCGCCCAGGCGGTGCTGAAGCTGCCGCGCTCGCAGCGCGGTTTCTTCTCGCTGGCCGACCTGCTCGGACGCCATGGCTACCATTCGCGCTTCATCTACGGCGGCGAATCGCACTTCGACAATATGAAGGGCTTCTTCCTGGGCAACGGCTTCAAGCAGATCGTGGACCGCCCCGATTTCGTGGACCCGGCCTTCGTGGGAACCTGGGGCGCGTCGGATGAAGACATGTTCAACCAGCTGGACCGGCTGCTGCGCGAAGACGGCGACCAGCCCACCTTCACGCTGGCTTTCAGTGTGTCCAACCATTCGCCCTGGGAGTACCCGGCCGGCCGCATCCAGACCGACGGCAACCCCGCCACCGTGGAAAACACCGTGCGCTACGCCGACTGGGCGCTGGGCCGCTTCTTCGAACGCGCCAAGGCCTCTCCGTACTGGGAAAACACCGTGTTCCTGATAGCGGCGGACCACGATTCCCGCGTCTTCGGCGCCAGTCTGGTGCCCGTGCGCCACTTCCATATTCCTGCCGTGATCCTGGGCGCCGGCATCGAGCCGCGGCGCGACGACCGCCTGATCAGCCAGGTCGACCTGGCGCCGACCCTGCTGTCGCTGATAGGCGTGGACACCGAACATCCGATGATCGGCCATGACCTGACCCGCAGCACCCCGGGCCGGGCCATCATGCAGTACGACAACACCTATGGCTACCTGAAGGAAGACGAGCTGCTGGTGATGGCGCCCAACAAGACGCCGCTGCAATACCGCTACACGGCGCCCGAGGAATACGCGCCCATGCCGCTGAATCCGGATCTGGCCGCAGAGGCGCTGGCGCATGCGCTGTGGCCCAGCTGGGCCTATCGCGAAGGCCGCTACAGCCTGCCGGGGCAAGCAGCCGAATCGTCCGCCTCCAGCGAAAAGCCTGCCGCCTGATCCGCTGTTCGGCGGCGGCTACGCTGGCCGCTTGAACGCCTTGCGGGCCTTTTCGCTGGCGGCATGGCAATGGCAATCGGGGCTGTGGTCGTTCACCATGCCCACCGACTGCATGAAGGCGTAGACCGTGGTGGGCCCGACGAACTTCCAGCCCAGTTTCTTCAAGGCCTTGGACAGGGCCTCGGATTGCGCCGAGGTCGAGGCGCCGCGGGTCGACGGCGCCGCCTTGGGGGCTTCGAAGCGCCACAGGTAGGCGCCCAGCGAGCCTTCGCGCTCGATCATCTCCAGCGCGCGGGCGGCATTGTTGATCACGGCTTCGATCTTGCCGCGATGGCGCACGATGCCGGCATCGTCCAGCAGCCTCAGCACCTCTTTTTCGCCGAAGCGCGCCACCTTGGCGGGCTCGAAGTTGGCGAAACCGCGGCGGAACGCGTCACGCTTGGACAGAATGGTGCGCCAGCTCAGCCCCGCCTGAAACCCCTCCAGGCAGAGCTGCTCGAACAGCGCCCGGTCATCGCCCTCGGGGTAGCCCCATTCGGTGTCGTGGTAGGCCATGTACTCGGCGGACGTGTCCACCCAGCCGCAACGGATCAGGCCGTCGGGGGATTCGGTGTTGGCATTCAAGGCAGGCTCCTGGCCGCTATCGGGGCTACCGATGCTACCGCAGCAACGTCCCCGATAAAAGGCCATGCCAAGGCAAAAAAATCATGGCGGCCGCCGATCATATCCCGCTAATATTTGCAGCCCTGATCCCGCGCCGGCCCTGTCCGCGCGCGTCCCGGCGCTGTACGGGGGGTCTGCATCATGCGGCCCGTTTTGCGAGTCAGCCGGGGCCTGGACAGGTTTTCAGCCTTCCGCGCCCCATGTCCCTGCTAGAGTCGTCTCTCATTTCCTTCGTCTCGCCCGCCGTCCTGGCAGGCGACGATCCGGCCGCCAACCCCTGTCTGGACTGCGGGGCATGCTGTGCGCATTTCAGGGTGTCGTTCTATTGCGGCGAGCTGGCCGGCGAGAACGGCGGCCATGTGCCGGTGGAACTGGTCACCCAGATGAGCCCGCTGCGCGCCTGCATGAAAGGCACGGAAACCGGCGGCGGCCGCTGTATCTCGCTGCGCGGCGAACTCGGCCAGCCCGGCATCCATTGCGCCATCTACGAGAACCGCCCCACGCCCTGCCGCGAATTCGACATATGGATGCCGGACGGCTCGCCCAACCCCGATTGCCAGCGCCTGCGGCTGGCGCTGGGGCTGGCCGCGGTGCCGCCCCGGCCGGACGCCGAGAACGACCCGCAAGGCCCCTTGCACCCCAACCAGCCCGCCGCCGCCTGAAGCGACGGGCTTCAGCCCGCGCAGGAATGGCTGGCGTGCGCCAGCATGGCCGGCGCGGGGAGGACATCGGGCGCAGGCGCCCGTGCCCGTTTGCGCATCCGGACGATGTCCGGATCCTTGCCCAGAAAGCCCAGCACGTTGCGCATCACCCGCTCGCGCTCCTGGTCCACGCAGATCATGTGATAGCTGTCCTGCAGCATCACCACCGTCGACTGGGGTATGCGCCGCTCCAGGAAGCGGGCTGAGCGCGGACTGGTCAGCTCGTCTTCTTCCGCGTGCATGATCAAGGTCGGGCAGCGCATGCGCTCCAGCCCCTGCCGGACCATGCCGCGCAGCCGGTCCACCTGCCGCACGCAGGCCAGCGGCACCCATTGGTAATGGAAACCGTCGCCGCGCGCGAAGCCCGCCTTGATGAAGGCGCGCACCAATTCGCTCTTGACGCCATAGGGATCTTCCTCGCGCACCCGAATCCACCGCCGCAAGCCCGGCAGGCGATACACCAGGTAGCGCACGGCCCGGTACCAGGGCGTGCTCCACCCATCCAGGAAGACCGGCGCGGACAGCGACACCAGCGCGCCGCGCGTGTGCGATTCACGCTTGCACAGCTCCACCGCCAGCAGAGCGCCCAGGCACATGCCGATGACGTGCAGCACCTCGTATTGCGCGCAAAGCTCGCGATAGCGCTGCGTCACCACCGCCATCCAGTCCTCGACCTTCACATCGAGCAGGTCTTCCGGACAACCGGCATGGCCGGGCAAGGTCACGCCGTGGGGTTCGATCCCGGCACGCGCCAGCACCTTGTGCATGGCGCCCATGTCGAATTCGGTGCCGCCCAGCCCGTGGATGAGCAGCGCGCCGACGCGTTGCTGGCTCACGGCGCACTCCTGGCCGGCGGCAACGCCAAGAAAAACAAGTCATTCATGAAACACCCCTGAAGCATGGCGGGCAGGACAAAAAGTCCTGTCCGACCCTGGCGTCATACTAGGCAGGGGGTGTCTGGGAAGATCGGCAAAACTGTCGGAGAACCGTGAAAATGCGTAAAGCCCGCCGCCGGCGGCCGCGCTACTCGCGTTCGGCCAGGTAGCGCGTGGGCGTCACGCCGAATACCGCGCGGAAGCTGCCGATGAAGGCGCTGGTGCTCTCGTAGCCCACCGATAGGCCGGCCTCGGTGACCGAGCCGCCGCGGCAGAGCAGCTCCAGCGCGCGCAGCAGGCGGGCCTGCTGGCGCCACTGTCCCAGCGTCACGCCGGTTTCCTGGCGGAAACGGCGCATCAGCGTGCGCGAGGACATGTTCAGGCGCTGCGCCCACTCATCGATGCCGGCCGTATCGTCGGGCCGGTCCAGCAGCGTATTGGCCAGATCCTGCAGGCGTGGATCGACGGGCATCGGCAACGGCACGGGCTCATGCTCGCGCTGCTTGAGTTCTTCCAGCAGCACGTCGAACAGCTGCTCCTGGTAGGCGGGAGACAAAACAGTGTTCGGCTGGACCGAGGTAAAGCGGTCCATCAGGGCTTCGATCAGCCGGGACGCAGGCCAGGACCGGCAGTGGTCCGGCAGGCGCCCGCAGGCGTCGCGGCGCACGTACAGGAACGACCCGCGCGCCTCGCCGAACCAGCGCGCGCCGTGCTGCACGCCCGGCGGAATCCAGCCCAGGCTGCCCGGCATCACCGTCCAGACCTGGGCGCCCGCCTGCACCAGCACCAACCCCTCGTGCACCAGCACCAGCATGCCCTCGTCATGGACATGGGAGGGCACGGCGATGCCTTTGGATTCGCGCCGTCCGTGGACGCTGAACGGCGTCAGCAATACATCCGGCAGGGGGGGCGCAACGGCCACGTGAAGCATGGTTGGCAGGTTTGAGCTACAGGTTGACGGTTTCCGGCGAGCGGATCTAGTTGGAAATGTACATCATTCTCACCTGGATATCAGCCCCGCAAGGAGAACCCCCCATGGACCACTCAAGATTGCGCCATGCCGGCATCAAGGCCACCTTCCCGCGCATGAAGATCCTGGATCTCTTCTATCAGCACGCCGGCCTGCACATGAGCCCGGCCGACATCTACCGCAACCTGCTCTCGGACAGCAGCAATATCGGCCTGGCCACGGTTTATCGCGTCATCACGCAACTTGAAGGCGCCGGCCTGCTCAAACGTACTCAGCTCGACGCCCACACCACCGTGTACGAGCTCAATGACAAGGGACACCACGACCATCTGGTCTGCACCGATTGCGGACGGATCCTGGAGTCCAGCGACCCGGCCATGGGCCAGCTGGTCAGGAAGATCGCCAAGCGCAGCGGCTTCCTGCTGGACGCCTACAGCCTGGTGCTTTACGGCCACTGCGGCTGCGGCAAGAACGCGGCAGCCCTTCCTCACGGAGAATTCGAATGAACCACGAACAGTTTTTCTTCCACGACCTGTCCCAATTTCCCATCGTCACTTCCAGGCATGGCGGCGCGCCCGACGGCTATTCCGCCAGCTGGATACGCGAAATGGAGATGCTGGTGGACAACCCCCAGAGCTTCGTCATGGTCGTGCCCGACATGCGGCAGGAAGCCGGCCAGGCGGACCGCAAGGCCATGATCGAATGGCAGACCGCCAACATGCCGCGCCTGAAGGCCCGTTGCCGGGCCTTCATCGCCGTGGAGGGCAATGCCGAGGCGCTGGACAAGATCCGCAAGCGCGGCGAAAAGATGACCCACGCCTTCGGCGTGCCGTTCCTGGCCGTGGCCACCGTCGGCCAGGCGGCGCAATGCGCCCGCGAACTGCTGGGGCAGTCGGGGCCCGGGGGCTTCGTCGTGGACTGAGGCCCGCCGATTTAAGACTTGGCCGCCAGCGCCGTTGTCCATGATGTCATGGCGCTGGCACCCGCAGGGTAGCGCCCCCTCCACCCCCAGGACCGGCCGCCCCGCATGAACCGCGCACTCGCCTGCATGTTTTGCCAATCGACGCTTGCGCAGGGCGCGCCGCTGCTCGAAAAAAACGGCGCGGCCATTTGCAGGGCTTGTGCCGATAGTTTCTCGGCCCTGTTCGCTGAACGCGCCTGGACCATGGCGGCCACCCTGCAGGAACAGCTGGACGTGCTGCTGGAGGAAAGCCAGCGCGCACTCGCGCACAGCGAACTGATGTCGGAGCGCGCCCGCAGCTGCGGTCTGAACCTGCACGATCTGTCGGCCGTGCCGGCGCGCACCCTGTCCTGAAATCCCCCCTCTGACCTGCCGTCAGCGCCCTCCTCCTGCGATTTCCACGCGCTGGTCGATGGCGCCGAATGGCGTATCGCCGTCCCGTCCACGCGCGTAGATTCGGACGCGGTCGCCATGCCGCAAGTAGGGCGGCAGCCGCTCTTCGGCCATGCCATCGAGCTGGGCGCGAACCCGCGCTTCGGTGATGCAGGCGCTGCCCGCGGCCGGGTCTGCATTGCTGATGGTCCCCGCGCCGACGATGCTGCCCGCCGCCAGACTGCGCGTCCTGGCCAGATGCGCGATGATCTGGCCAAAATTGAAGACCACCTCACTATTGGCATGAGGCTCGCCGAAGCGCTCGCCATTGATCTCGATGCGCACGGGCAGGTCCAGCATGCTGTCCTTCCAGGCGTGGCCCAGCGCGTCGGGCGTCAGCGCGATAGGCGCGAAGCTGGTCGCGGGCTTGCTCTGGTAGAAACCGAAGCCCTTGGAGAGTTCTCCAGGAATCAGCCCGCGCAGGGAAACGTCGTTGAGCAGGACGACCAGGGCGATCAGCTTGGCGGCCTGCGCGGCATCGGTGCCCATGGGTACGTCCTTGGTGATCACGGCGACCTCGGCTTCCAGGTCGATCTGATGGGCCTCGTCGACCGCCACGACGGGATCCTCCGGGCCGAGCATCACGTCCGACCCGCCCTGATACACCAGCGGTTCGTCCTCATAGCGCGGCGGAATGGGCTCCCGGCGCCACTGGTAGATCAGCCGCGCATGATTGCGGTAGACGGAGGCATCCGCCCACTGGTAGGCCCGGGGCAGCGGGGCCATGCACTGGCCGGCGTCGAACGCATCCGTGGCGGCCCAGTCGGCGACGTCGAGTTCCTGGCTGCGGCGGACGAGCCGCGGCGCCACCGCATCCCAATCGTCCAGCAGGGCCTGCAGCGTTGCCGCGCCAGCCCCGGCGGATGCCCACCGCAAACCCGAGGGACTCACCAGCATCAACTCGCCGTCACGCGTGCCGTTCCTGCGCGTCGCCACGCGCAATGGCAAAGCAAGCTTCGTCATGCCAGCCTCCCCGGCGTGGCCGCGACACCGCGCTTGTCTTCGGTCCAGCGGTCCAGCGCCGCGCGGGCCTCGCGCACATAGCCCTCGACGACGTCGGGCGCCGCCACTTCGACCGTCAGCTCCAGCCGCAAACCATTGGGATCGAAGAAATAGATCGATTCGATGTAGCTGTCGTGGTCCGTGACGCCGACCACCTCCACGCCATGGGCTTCAAGCCTCGCCTTCATGGCCAGCAGATCGTCGCGCTGCGGCACCCGCAGGGCGATGTGATTGACCCAGCCCGGCGTGTTCGGCGAAGGCAGCGCCGCGGTCTGGTCGCCCAGGTCGAAGAACGCGATGCAGGAGCCGTCGCGCATGCGGAAGAAGATATGCACGTAAGGGCAGAATTCCCCGGTGCTGGGCACGGAGTCCTTCTTGATGACGTGCACCAGCGGCAAGCCCAGCAGGTCCTCGTAGAAGCGCCGGGTTTCCTCGGCATCCCGGCAGCGCCAGGCAAAATGGTGCAGTCCCTGCACGGGACGGGCGGCGGTATGGTCCATGCGATTCCTCAATCGAGCGAGATCTTGTTGGCGCGGATGACTTCGCCCCAGCGGGCCGATTCGGCGCGCGCCAGGGTCCTGAACGCATCGGGCGTTCCGGGCAGCGGCTCGAAGCCGAACTCGGCAAAGCGCTTCACCACGGCGGGATTGGCCAGGGCCGCGTTCAATTCCTGGTTCAGGCGCGCAACCGCTGGCGCCGGTATGCCCTTGGGGCCGAGCATGCCTTGGAACGCGAACACCTCGGCGTCGGGCACGCCCAGTTCGGCCAGCGTCGGTACATCCGGCAGCAACGGCGAACGGGCCTGCGAGCCGATGGCCAGCGGCCGCACCTTGCCGGCCTTGATGATGCCGGCCCCGGAGGCCAGGTCCAGGAACATCACCGGCACCTGCCCTCCCATCACGTCCTGCATGGCAGGCGCAGCGCCGCGGTAAGGTACGTGCGTCAGGCGCACGCCGGTGCGGCTCTGGAACAGCTCCATGGCCAGGTGATGCGGCGAGCCATTGCCGACCGAGGCGTAATCCACCTTGCCCGGCTCCGCCTGCACGCGCGCCATGAAGGCCTTGAAGTCCGCGGCGGGAAACGACGGATGCACCACTAGCACCAGCGGAAACTTGCCGATGGCGCCGATGTAGGTGAAATCCTTTTCCGGACTGAAGGCCAGCTTGCGGAACAGATGTTCATTGAAGGCCAGCACGCCGTTGTCCGCCGACATGACGGTATAGCCGTCGGGCTTGGCGTTCGCGACTTGCTCCGCGCCGATATTGGTCGCGGCGCCCGGCCGGTTATCGATGATGATCTGCTGACCCAGCGCGGCGCGCATGGACTCGGCCAGCGTGCGCGCCAGATTGTCGGTGCCGCCGCCCGCGGGGTACGGCACCACCCACTTGATCAGTTGGTCGGGATACTTGCCCTGGGCGCTGGCCAGCGGCGCGGCGGCGGCCAAGGCCGCGGCCCCCATGGCTTCGAGGAAATGGCGTCGGTTCAAGTCTGTCTCCTTTGTAATGGTCGTCGCCGGTCAGCCGGCTGAATTGGCGTGGATCATGGAATTCCTCAATCAAGCGCGATCTTGTTGGCGCGTATGACCTCGCCCCAGCGAGCCGATTCGGCGCGAGCCAGCGCCTTGAATGCTTCGGGCGATCCGGGCAGCGGCTCGAAGCCGAACTCGGTGAACAGCTTGAACACCTCCGGCTTGGACAAGGCCGCGTTCAAGGCCTGGTTCAAGCGCGCAACGACCGGCGCCGGCAATCCAGCCGGGCCCAGCAATCCCTGGAACGCAAACACCTCGGCATCGGCAACCCCCAGCTCGGCCAGGGTCGGCACTTCCGGCAACAGCGGAGAACGGGCTTGCGAGCCGATGGCCAGCGGCCTGACCTTGCCCGCCTTGATGATGCCGGCCCCTGACGCCAGGTCCAGGAACATCACCGGCACCTGCCCCCCCATCACGTCCTGCATGGCCTGCGCGGCGCCGCGATAAGGCACGTGCGTCAAGCGGGTGTCGGTGCGGCTCTGGAACAGCTCCATGGCCAGATGATGCGACGATCCATTGCCGGGCGAGGCGTAGTTCACCTGTCCCGGCTCCGCTTGCACGCGGGCCAGGAAAGCCTGGAAGTCCGCGGCGGGAAACGCGGGATTCGCCACCAGCACCAGTGGAAACCTGCCGATGGCGCCGATGTAGGAAAAGTCATTTTCCGGGCTGAACGGCAGCTTCCTGAACAGATGCTCGTTGAAAGCCAGCACGCCGCTTCCGGCCGACAGGACCGTATAGCCGTCCGGCTTGGCCCGCGCGACATACTCCGCGCCGATGTTGGTCGCGGCGCCCGGCCGGTTGTCGATGATGATCTGCTGGCCCAGTTCCGCGCGCATGGCGTCGGCCAGCGCACGCGCCAGAATGTCGGTGCCGCCGCCGGCGGAATACGGCACCACCCACTTGATGAGCTGCAGGGGATAGCGGTCTTGCGCGCGAGCCAGTGGCGCAACGGCAACCAGCGCCGCGGCCGCCAGCGCTTCGAGAAAATGGCGTCGGTCCACGTCCGTCTCCTTTGTCATGGTCGCCGCCCGTCAATCGGCTGAAAGCGATGGGTTGGGCAAATCGCGCAAGGCTTGCTCGATGGCGTCCAGGCAGCGCTGCTCATCCTGTACCTGCTCGAACAGCAGCATGGCCAGGCGCGCCAGAAACAGCGACTCGCGGCCACGCCCGGCGCTAGCGATGGCATTGCTGCAGCGGGCATAGATGCGGTCCTGGACCGCGGCGTCTTCAATCATTGGAGGCTCCTTGCGCGCCACAGGCGCGTTCAATGGCGGCCAGCACCGTATCCAGCGATGGCGAGCGCCACCGGCCGCAAACATGGCCGTCAGGCCGCAAGAGATAGGCCATGCCGGCCTGCGGCGTATCCCCGGGCGCCGGACTCCCTGCCGGCATCGCAGGCACGACGCAACGGCCGGGCAGGAATCGCCACCCGGCCGAGGCCGTCATCGCTTCCAGCGCCTCTTGCTCCGGCCAGCCGCCGAACGCCAGCAAGGTAAAGCCGCCGGGCGTCAGCAGATCGGTCAGGTGTCCGCCGTCCTCCGTGCCGCAATCCATCAGCGGCGCACCCGGCGCCCAATCGCCGTCGCTCTCATCGTCCGTCGACAAGGGCGATCCCGCATAAGCGATGGCTCGCGTCTGCCGTGGATTGACCAGGCGCGCGATGCCGGGATGCCGGCCCGCCAGCGACAGGCTGGCCTCGCGCATCAGATCGAAACCTCGATGCGGCGGCGACATGAACTCAGTGCTGCGCATGGCGTTCTCCGCATTGATGTGGAAGGCCTGCCGTCGCTCGCGGCAATAGCTGTCCAGCAGGGCATCCGCGCCCTTGCCTTGCAGCACGGCCGCCAGTTTCCAGACCAGGTTGTCGGCGTCGTCGAAGCCCGAGTTCAACCCGCGCACGCCGAAAATCGGCATGGCATGCGCAGCGTTGCCCGCAAACAGGATGCGGCCATGACGATAGGCATCCAAGGTCATCGCGCCAGCGCGGTACACCGAGGTCCACACCGGCATCCATGGCAGATGCCCTTCGCCGATGGCGTCCAGATGCGTCTGCACGAACGCTTGCACCTGATCCGGCAGCAAGGCTTGCGCGGCATCCACGCCGGCCGCCAGTTGATAGTCCACGCGCCAGATGTTGTCCGGCTGCCGGTGCATCAGGATGGTGGTACCGCGCGCCCAGGGCGGATCGAACCAGGCGCGGCGCTCCGCGGGATGCTCGCTGGCCAGTTCGATATCGACGATCGCATAGCGACCTTGATAGCCCGTTCCCTTCAGTTCCAGCCCCAGGCTGGAGCGTATGAAACTCTGCCCGCCATCGCAGGCCAGCAGCCAATCGGCGCGAGTCTCGTAGCTACCCAGCGGATTCTCGATCCGCACGCTCACGCCCGCCGCGTCGGGCCGGCATGCGGCCACCTTGCTGGCCCAGCGGATATCCACCCGCCCCGGGAAAAGGCTATTGATCTCGTCGATGGCGTCCAGCAGGAACTGTTCGATGTAGTACTGCTGCAGATTGATCATCGGCGGATACTTGTCGCCCGGCGCCGACGGCATGTCGAACACCAGCACTTCCTCGGTGCCGTAGTAGCTGCGACCCCGGGTCCAGGCCAGGCCCTTCTCCATGAATGCCGGCGCCACGCCCAGGCGGTCCAGGATTTCCAGGCTGCGGCGCGAAATACAGGCCGCCCGGCTGCCCTCGCAGACCGAATCGTCAGCCTCGATCACGACGCTGCCTATGCCCAGCCGGGCCAGGCCCAGCGCCGCCGCCAACCCCACTGGACCGCCGCCCGCGATCAGCACGCGATGATGCAGCGCTTCATCGCCTTGCGGGGCCAGCCTGGGAAGCGAAGGCGGGAAACGCCGGTACTCGAAGGGTCCGATTCTTTCTAGGGGCATGCGCAAGTCCTGATCGTGTCATCAAACGGCCGTATTGGCTTGCGTCATATTCTGCTGGGCCGGACTGGTTAATATGTCCTAATTAATCAGGACAGGCTAACCCGCGATGAAACTGCTGCCCCTGCCGCCGCGCCCCCCTCCTCCCGGCCAGGCGCTGAGCATCGCGCTGATGAATGCGATCGGCGCCGACAACTTTGCCGCCGAGGTGCTGGGCGCACTGGGCGCCACACTGCCCGCCAGCCATTGCACGGTGTTTGCGCTGCGCAGCAGCGGGCGCGTCGAAGCCGTTTCGAGCGCCAGCGCCATCGGCGAAGTGGCGACGCTGACCGCCATCGAGTACATGCGCCTGGGCTTCGACAAACAGGACTCCAACATGAACTGGCTATCCCGGCGCAAGCCCGCCAAAGCGCGCCAGCTCTGGATCGGACACCAGTTCGCCAAAGAAGTCGCCGATGCCCACTACCGCCGCGTCTGCTACGACGACCCGGGCATACGCGAACGCATGTCGCTGCTTGCCGTCTTCCCCGACGGCTACCGGGTCGCGGTCAGCCTGCACCGGAATTTTTCGTATCCGGACTACGGCCCCAAGGATTTCGAGCGCATGTCACAACACGCGCCCCTGATTGCGGCGGCGGTCATGCGCCATGTCCAGGTGACCCGCCGCGCACCCGCGGACCAGCCGCTGCAGGTTCAGCTCATGACCAAGCTATCCGGACGGGAACGGCAGTTGATCACCCATGTGTTGGACGGGCTGACCACCAAGGAGGCCGCGCGCGAAATGGGCGTGTCCGAGACCACCGCGCTGACGTACCGCTACCGGGCTTTCCAGCACCTGGGCGTGCGCAACCATCGGGAACTCATGGTGCTGCTGGGCGCGAGCGCACCCAAACGCGGCAGGCAAGCGCGCTGACTGGCATGCCGCGCGACCGCTGCAGTCATGGAGACGTCAGTCCCGCGAACGCCATGTAACCGGCTCCTCGCCGCTCTACTTGCTGGAGTAAACCAGGCTGTCGCGGGTGGCGATCAGGCAGTCGATAAAACACTCGGCGGCCGGCGTGGGCGGCGATTCCTTCTTCGCCAGAATTGAGATGCGGGCAGAGGGAAGCTCATGCGCCAACGGCATCATGCGCATGTGCGACGGCAGAAGATCGTGCTCGAACAAGGGGCGCACGAAGATGCCCAGCGCATCGCTTTTTGCCATGATCGCCAGCGCAACGGCCACCGAATGGCAGGCGATGGTGTCACGCGGCATGGACAGGCCGTGCGCGGCGAAGGCCATCCGCAACAGATTTGCGGGAGCTTCCGTGTTGCCGGGCACCAGCCAAGGCGCGTCGTGCAGTTCAGTCAGGCTGCGGGCCTTGCGCAGCGGATGGCCAAGACGCGCGCCGACCGCAAGCGGCAGCGTGAACAAAGGACGGTGCGCAAAACCGTCGCTGATCTCTCCGTCATACTCGGTTTGCACCAGAAAATCGTAGCGGCCCGACTCCAGTTGCTCGTGGCTGAAGGGCGGCGCCACTTCATTGAACGAAACCGCCACGCGCGGCATGCGTGCGCGGAAAGCGACCAGCGCTTCCGGCACGACGACCAGCGCCGCCGAACTCACAGCCAGGTTCAATGTGCCGCCTTCGCCGTCGCGCATCTGTCCGATTTCCTCGCGCGCCCGGCGGGTCTCCTGCAGAATGACGATGGCCCGCTTGTACAACGCTTCGCCGTAGGTAGTCAGTTCCACGCCCTTGACGCTGCGGCGCACCAGATCGACGCCCACGCTCTGCTCAAGTTCGCGCAAGCTGCGTGTGGCCGCAGGCTGCGTCACGGCGAGCGCACGCGCCGCGGCCCGGATGCTGCCATGCTCGGCGATCAGCGCAAAGGCGCGCAATTGACGTAGGTTCATACGTTCGGCTCCGGCGGATTCTTCCAGATATAAAAAAAACAGATCACAACGGACGATTTCTGTCTTTTTTATTCTATGGCAACCCTGTAGCGGCCGCGAGCGGAAACTCTGGATCCGGGCTCAGGGGCAGCCACCGCGGACACGCCGCTGGAAGCCAGAGGATTGCGGCTTGCCTTCAAGCAAGATCGCGGGTCGTCCTGGCATATGCGCAGAATTTCCCAGTTATTTCACCCTATAAGAAAAAGTATTCATTAGAACGTAAATTCTGTCTTTTTCTTATTTCAAGGCATCCTTATAGTCCCTTCGAAAAGGGAGGCCGGTGCCCGCAGCCACGGACCGGCAACCCTCTCAACAGACACGAGGGGAAACCATGTCTATCGCCATCGCCGTGGCCGCGCCCAACGCGCTGCACACACCATCCATGCGCCATGACGCTGACGCTATGGCTGATGGGGCGGTCTATCTGCGCAAATGGCGCGAACCTCCGCCTGATGAAGTCATGAGCGGAAAAGTCATGGCCGAAACTCGCCTGGCCGTCCCTACCCCTCTTTCCGACGCGCAGCTCCATGCCATCAAGCAAATTCTGGCATGTCTGTCGGATATTGGCGCCTCCCCGTTGGAAACCCTGACCGGTGAATACGAAGCACGCCCCTACCAGCTTATCGGTCCCAACGATTCCTCGCCGGAAACCGACGGCGTCTTCTATTTGCTGATCACCCGTTGGCCCACCCCCCAGGCAGCCATCACCTGGCAAGCGTCAACGGCGTATAGAGCGCTGCAAGGCATCGGCGCCGTGACCTCCGACACCTTCATGGCCCTGCCTGAGACCCGGCCGCGCGATCATCTGCGCGACGACAAGTTGCAGCGGGAATGGACGCCAGATGGCCATAAATAGGCCACCACGCCTGGAGAACCCGCCACGGCCTGCGCAACCCAAGGCCGCCTAACGAAAGGTGAAACGAAAGGGGGACTGATCTATACAAAAAAGTGTTCACTAAAACATATTTTCTTTCTTTTTCTTATCCCAAGGCATCCGTATAGTGCCCTTCGAGGGAAGCCCAAGGCCCGGAGCCACGGACCGGCAACCCTCTATAACAGACACAAGGGGAACCCATGTCTATCACCATCGCAGCGGCCACGCCCAACGCGCTGCACACACCATCCATGCGCCGGCGCGTCATCGCCGGCACCACCATCGGCAACGCACTCGAATTCTTCGACTTCACCGTTTTCACTTTCCTGATGCTGGTGCTCGGGCCTCTGTTTTTCCCGGCGGCCTCGGGCTACGGCCAATTGCTGTTGACCACCGCCACCTTCGGCGTGGGTTTCCTCATGCGCCCCGTGGGCGGCATGCTCATCGGCTCCTATGCCGACCGCCACGGCCGCCGCGCGGCCATGACACTGACCCTGTGGCTGATGGGCCTGGGCTGCGCCTTGATCGCGGTGGCCCCCACCTATGCGCAAATGGGCATGGCCGGCCCGGTCATGATGGTGCTGGCCCGCCTGATCCAGGGCTTCGCCGCCGGCGGCGAAGTCGGCGCCTCGACCACCCTGCTGGTCGAACACGCTCCACGCGGCAAGCGCGCCTTCTATTCCAGCTGGCAATTCGGCAGCCAATCGCTGGGCGTGATGCTTGGAGCCTTGGTCGTAACGCTGCTCACCATGGGGCTGAGCACGGCACAGATGCAGGCCTGGGGCTGGCGCGTGCCCTTCGTGATCGGCATCCTGACCGTGCCCGTGGGCGCCTACATCCGCCGCAACCTCGAAGAAACGCTGACCAGCCCGCCCGCGAACACCGGCGCGCCGCAGGCCGTGACCGCTCATCGCACCATCGCCCATCAGCCTTTGCGCCGCATCTTCTCGGAATACAAGCTCACCATACTCAAGGGCATCCTGCTGCTGATCGGCGGCATGGTCAGCACGCAGATCCTCAGCTTCTACATGCCGGCGTATGCCAACCGGGAACTGGGCTTGCCGGCAACTTCGACGCTGTCGGCCAGTGTCGTGTTCGGCGCAGTTGGCTTCCTTATCGCTCCTTTCGTCGGCATGCTGGCCGACCGCTACGGCCGCAAACGCGTGATCTTCTGGTCGCGCCTGGCAACCCTGATCGTCCTGCTGCCTTGCTTCCAGTGGCTCATGGCCGCTCCCAGCACCGAACGGCTGATGCTGCTCGTCGCCCTGTTCGCGCTCCTGGTGGCACTGCAGTCGGCGCCGGCATTCACAATGCTGCCCGAACTCTTCCCCAAGGCCGTGCGCACGACCGGCATGTCGGTGGTGTATGGATTGGGTATCTCCGTGTTCGGCGGCTTTGCGCAATTCTTCGTGACCTGGCTGCTGCACGTGACCGGCAACTCCATGGCCCCGGCGTGGTTCCTGATGGTGGCCATCGCGCTTTCAACGGTGGTGCTGTTCTGGATCGACGACCGCACGCATGACGACATCGACGGCCAGGAGGCTTGAATGCAGCACGGTTCCAGTTACTTTTCCCGCAGCTACGAAGAAGCGCGCCATCGTTTCGTGCTGGCAGCCAAACCGCTCGCCACGCAGTTTCAATCCTATGTCATTGAACCCGCCGGCCGCGCGGGCGAAGCCCTGGCGACCGATGTCGCGCTGATCGGGCCGGCGGATGCGGAACGGCTGTTGATCATGACCTCCGCCACCCATGGCGTTGAGGGTTTCTGCGGCTCGGGCTGTCAATTGGCCCTGCTGGACGATGCCCCCATGCTGGAACGCGCCCGCAGGGCCGGCGTGGCCTTGCTGCTCGTGCACGCAATCAACCCTTACGGGTTTTCCTGGCTGGCGCGCACGAACGAAGACAATGTCGACCTGAACCGCAATGACCAGTCCTTCGACGGACGTCCCCTGCCGCAGAACCCCGGATACGCCGGGGTCCATGATCTGCTGCTGCCCGCGGAATGGCCGCCCACGGCCTCGAACGCCGCGCGCATCGATGCCTATGTCGCCGAACACGGCCGGGCGGCCTTTGCGCAAGTCGTGACCCGCGGACAGTACACACACGCCGATGGCCTGTTCTATGGTGGCACCCACCTCACGGCGTCGCTGCTGAATCTGCGGCATATCCTGCAGCAGCACGGCAGCCGCAGCAAGCATATCGGCTGGATCGATGTGCACACAGGCTTGGGGCCGCGCGGGCACGGCGAAAAAATATACGCGGGCCGCCGCGACGCCGCCGCGGTCGCGCGCGCGCGACTATGGTGGGGTAGCGATATCGCGGTTCCCTACGAAGGCAGCTCCGCATCCGCGGACATTACCGGCCAGTTGGCGGGATTGATCTACCAAACGAGCCCGGACGCCCAACACACGCTGATGGCGCTGGAGTTCGGCACCCTGCCCTTTGAAGCCATGATCGAAGCGCTGCGCGGCCGCAACTGGCTGCTTGCGCATCCCGAGGCGGATGATGCCAAGCGCGACGCAATTCTGAACGCCACCCTGGATGCGTTCTATTGCGACGCCTCCGATTGGCACGGCATGATCTTGGGCCAGAGCCGGGTCGCCGTGTTGCAAGCATTGGCCGGTTTACAGGAGGCGTGATGCGAACCAGCGCCAGCTACTTCTCCCACAGCTACGCCCAGGCGCGCGAGCGCTTTGCGCAGGCGGCCAGGCCGCTCGCCGATTCATTCCACTCCTACGGCATCGACCATACGGGAAGCGAAGGCGAAGCGCTGGCCACCGATGTCGCTTACATCGGCGATCCAGACGCCGATCGCGTCCTCATCATGACCTCTGCCGTGCTGGGTGTGGAAGGATTCTGCGGCTCGGGGTGTCAGCTGGCGCTGCTCGACGATACCGTCATGCTGGCCCGTGCGCGCGAAGCCCGCGTGGCCTTGCTGCTGGTGCACGCGGTCAACCCATATGGTTATTCGTGGATCGCCCGCACCGATGAATGCAACATAGACCTGAACCGCAACGGCCTGCCGTTCGACGGGCGGCCGTTACCCATGAACCCGGACTACGCGCGGATACATGACCTGCTGCTGCCCGAGGAATGGCCTCCCACGCCTTCCAACCAGCAACTGATCGCCCAGTACATCGCCGAACACGGCCAATCCACCTTCGCGCAGGCAGTCTCGCGCGGCCAGTACACACATGCCGACGGCCTGTTCTACGGCGGCGACCGTCCGGCGGCATCGCTGCAGAACCTGCGCCGCATTCTGCACGAGCATGTGCGTACGCGCACCCATGTCGGCTGGATCGACGTGCATACCGGCTGGGGGCCGCGCGGCCATGGCGAAAAGCTCTATGCCGGCCGCCGCGACGATGCCGAAGTCGCTCGCGCGCGCCAGTGGTGGGGTAGCGATGTCACGGTTCCCTACCAGGGAAATTCGGTATCGGTCGATGTCTCCGGTCAGCTCGCCGATCTGATTTACCAGGCGTGCCCATTGTCCTTGCCGACCTCGATGGCGATCGTCTTCGGCGCCGTGCGTTTCGACGCCATGGTGCATGCCTTATGCGGCCGGAACTGGCTGCATGCGCATCCCGAGGCGCCCGCGGAATTGCGGCGCAGCATCCTGCAGACCACACTGGACGCGTTCTATTGCAACGAGTCGAATTGGCACGGCATGGTGCTCGGGCAAACCCGGGTGGCAGTGCTGCAAGCACTGCGCGGCTTACAGGCAGCTTGACGCAGGCAGCCGCAAGGATAGCGCCGGCACTTTCCATCCTCGCAGCTCGGAAGGAGTTGGCTTCATCTCAAGATATGGAGGTGCATCATATGGAACGGTCGGGCTTTACGGAAGAACAGATCAGGCACGCGCTGAAGCAGGCAACGCTGGGCTCGCCGATATCTGACATCTGCATGCGCATGGGCGTAAGCGAAGCAACCTTCCATTCCTGGAAAGTGCATTACGACGGGCTGGCGTCCTACGAACTGAAGTTACTGAACAGGCTCGAGAACGAGTGCAACCGTCTCGAGCGCCTGATCGCCATCCTGGCGCTGAATAAAGTGATCTTGCAGGACACGCTTGGGGCCAAGGAATAAGGCATACGCGGCGCAGCGCATTCACCGCCACGCCTTCAGCATGTTGAAATCTCTACGTCTGCACCGTTCTTTTGAAATCTCTGAACCGCTACACGGTGGCATATGTCATCGGCGTACTGATCCCGGTCAGTGCGCTGATCGGCATTCAACTTATCCATAGCTGGCGCGCCCATACCGCGGCGCGCGACGCGAGATCGAGCCTGAGCGTCGTCCAAGGCACGCTGGACGCGATGGCTGCCGTTCTGATGGAGCGCGGCTCGATGAATGCCGCGTTGATAGAAGGGCATCCTGTATCCGAGCCCAGGCAGCAGGAATTGCAGCTTGCGCGCAAGGCCAGCGAAAGCGGGATCGCCGAGCTGCTGGAGCTGCACAGGACTCGCAACTGCGACGGCTGCCGGGACGCCCAGGCCTCCATTCAGCACATCGCGCGCGCCCTGGCCCAGCACCGCGCCACGGCGGATCGACTCATCGCCAGACGACGTGCGCAGATCAGCGCTCAGGAACTGAACGATGTGGTGGTGATCATGGCCGGGATTATCCCTGCGCTGGAAGAAACCGCGCTCGACAACTCTGCTGTCGTGATCCGCCATGAAGTGGAAAGCCCCGGCCTGATGACCATTGCCATGCTGGCAGCGGGCCTGCGCGAACAAGCCGGTCTGCTGGGTTCTGCCTTCATGCCGGCACAGGTTCAACGCCGCCCGCTCAGCGAGGTGGAAACACAGCGCATCGAGCAGCAACTGGGCCGCGTCACACAATTGCGCGCGCTGCTCGAAGTGCAGCTTTCCACCCATGCGGAACTCGAAACTCGAGCGTATCCTCGGGTGCAGTATGAGTACTTTGGCGCGGGCCTGGAGTACATCGAAGAGTTGCGCCACGCCGCCTCTTCAGGTCTCCACTCGATGACGCCAACGGCGGGCCTGCAAGAGCGCTATGTCCCGTTGATGCAATCCATCGTCGATTTCCGCGATGAAGTACTGAGCGTGCTGGAAAAATTGCTGGAGCGGCAACGCATCAATGCGCTGACGGAACTGATTACGACGACCTCGGTCGCCATCGTGCTGCTGCTGGCCGCCACCTGGGGATTCACCAAGTTCCGCTGGCGCCTGATACGCCCTTTCGTCGTGGCCACAGAAATCGTCAATTCCATCAACGACGATGCCCCCACGCCGATTTCTGGAACCGGCTACCGCAAGGAAGTCCGCGGCCTGTTCGACGCCATCCAGAAACTCAAGGACAACGCCATCGCCAAGTCTCGCACGGAGCACGAGCGCGAACGCCTTATTGCCGATCTCGCGGCATTGGCGGAAACGGACTTCCTCACTGGATTGCTCAACCGCCGCGCGTTCCACGCCCGTGCCGCAGCCCTTTGCGCCAGCCTGGATGAGCCTGGACAGATGCTGACCCTGATCGTCTTTGACATCGATCATTTCAAGCGGATCAACGACTCTTACGGGCACGCTGGCGGCGACAACGTTCTGGTGGCCGTGGCGCAGGCATGCCACCAGACGTGGCGCCGCTCCGACATCGTAGCGCGCATCGGCGGCGAAGAATTCGCCGTGCTATGCACGGTCCGCAGCCTGACGCAGGCCAGCGCAATGGCGCAGAGCATGCGCCGCCGCATCGAACGCCTGGTTGTGCCGGCAGACGGCAGGACCATTGAGTCGATCACCAGCAGCTTTGGCGTGGTCTGCGCGCACGCGGATGAAATCGACAACGTCGACGCCCTGCTCAAGCAAGCAGACGAACTGCTCTATCGCGCCAAGGCCTCCGGCCGCAACTGCGTCGTCACGCAGCCCGACAACGCCTGATTTCTGCGCAAGGCCGCGCATGCGCGTTGCTGACGCCCATGCAATCTGCGGTCGCCCACAAGATAGAAAAATGTACTTGGTGGAAAAAAATTTCTGTCTTTTTCTGCGCGCGACGCGTCCGTATAGTCCGACCAGAGCAAGCCGAATTCAGAGATTCCATTTTGAAAGCGAAGAAGAAATGAAACCGTCGAACTTGAAAATGCGTACTCGCCTCGCCATGGGCTTTGCATTGATCATGATGGCACTGCTGGTCTGTGGCGCGCTAGGCGTGTATGGGATTCGCACCTTGGAACATGAGGTCTACCAGATCACCGCGATCAACAATGAGCAACGTCGTCTGGCGATCGAGATGCGTTACGAGGTCCAGGAACAGGCCATCGCCATCCGCAACATCCTGCTTCTTACTGATCCGAACGTGTTGAAAACCGAGGTGAGTCGGGCGACGGAGGCGGAAAGGCTATACAACGACGCGCGTGATCGTCTGGGCAACATGTTTGCCAGCAGTCCAACCGCGATCGATGATGAAAAGCGTCTGTTCAGTGCAGCGGGCGCCGCCCAGCAGTCCCTGCGCTCGGTGTTCGAAAAGGTGCTGGCGGAAGGCATGTATGGAAACCGCCAGGATGCGCAACATATGCTCGAAGAAGACCTGCGTCCCAAACAGCGCGTTTTACAGGAAACGCTGTCCGCGCTCGCCTCGCTTGAGTCCCAGCTTAACGAAGAGCGGGCAGCCGCCGCGCGCTCCTTGGCGAATCAACTGCAATGGGCGATGGGAACAACCATCGCTATTGCATTGCTGCTCGCTGTGCTCGCGGCCTATGTCACCGCGCGCGGCATCCTGCGCCAGTTGGGCGGCGACCCCGGCGATGCGCAACGCCTGGCGGTGACCATCGCAGATGGCGACCTGAGCAACCGCTTGCAGCTCGACTCCCGCTATGACCACAGCCTGATGCATGGCCTGGAAACCATGCGATCACGGCTTTCCAGAATCGTGGAGGCAATCAAGTCTTCGACGGCATCCATCTCGACGGCAGCAAGCCAAATTGCCCAGGGCAATACGGATCTGTCGCAGCGCACCGAAGAACAGGCGGCCTCGCTGGAAGAGACTGCAGCCGCCATCGAACAACTGACGTCCACCGTGAAGCTGAACCAAGACAACGCGGCAAGCGGCGACGAAATGGCCTCCGAGGGCGCCAAAGCCGCGGAAAAGGCGGGCGGCGTCGTATCCGAGATGCTGGCGGCCATGACGGAGATCTCCGCCAACTCCGAAAAGGTCGGGCATATCGTATCGCTGATCGAGAGCATCGCATTCCAGACGAACATACTTGCGCTGAACGCAGCGGTGGAAGCCGCCAGGGCCGGAGATCAGGGCCGGGGCTTCGCCGTGGTGGCCGGCGAGGTCCGCGCGCTGGCGCAACGCAGCGCCACCTCCGCACGGGAAATCAAGGATCTGATCGAAACCTCCACTTCCGTGGTCCAGACCGGCAAGGACCTGGCCGTGCGGGCGGGCCAGAACATGGAGGACGTAGTCACGTCCGTCATGCGCATGAAGATCGTAACGGGTGAGATCGCGACCGCGTCGCGCGAACAGGCCATCGGCATCGAACAGGTAAACGTCGCCATCGCCCAACTGGACTCCGTGACGCAGCAGAACGCGGCGTTGGTCGAGGAATCCGCAGCGGCGGCGCTCTCAATGGCGGAACAGGCACGAGAGCTGCTGCAAGCAGTGGAAGTGTTCAAGACGGCATCATCCATAAGCTCACGGCATGCCCCCATGACAGAGCCGGCGCTCATCGCGTACGCGGCGTCGTAGGAACATCACTGGGAGAGGCCGGCCGCGACACGTTTCACCGTCGGCCCGGCCGGCGCCAATTGGGTCAACGTATTTGGGTCAACAAATTTGCGTCAACGTATTTGCGTTCACGAATCAGACACCAATGAAAAACGCCGCTAGATAGCGGCGTTTTTCTTGCGTCTTGTCTGGTAGGGCAATACTCGAAAGAGCACTGCGGCGTACCACGGGAATTGGGGTGGTGGGTTGTGCGAGACTCGAACTCGCGACCAACGGATTAAAAGTCCGCTGCTCTACCGACTGAGCTAACAACCCGACCGAAGCCAGAAATTATGGCCGATTTGGCGTCGTTTGTCAAAATTCGATGCAACAGCCCTGAACCAGACTCCGTCCCGGCAATGAAAACGGCCGCTCGCGGCGGCCGTTCCGGGGACAAGCGGCGCTGGACTTACCAGGCGGCCACCACGGCGCCCTTGTACTTGGTCTCGATGAACTGCTTCACGGCCGGGCTGTGGTAGATCGCGATCAGCTTGGCGAACTCGGGGCGATCCTTGTCCTTTTCACGCACGACCAGCACGTTGGCATAGGGCGAGTCGGGCGATTCCTGGGCGATGGCGTCCTTGGCGGGGTTCAGGCCTGCTTCCAGCGCGAAGTTGGTGTTCACGGCCGACGCGTCGGTGTCATCCAGCGAGCGCGGCAGCTGGGCGGCGTCCAGTTCGATGAAACGCAGCTTCTTGGGATTCTCGACCACGTCGATCGGGGTCGCCTTCAGGCCGACGCCGGGACGCAGCTTGATCAGGCCGTTGGCCTGCAGCAGCAACAGGGCTCGGCCGCCGTTGGTCGGGTCGTTGGGCAGCGCGATGCGGGCGCCTTCCTTCAGCTCGGACAACGACTTGATCTTCTTGCTGTAGATGCCGATGGGGAAGATCACCGTCTTGGCGATGCTGACGAGCTTGTAGCCACGGTCCGCGTTGGCATTGTCCAGGTAGGGCTGGTGCTGGTAGCTGTTGGCGTCCAGGTCGCCCGCGGACAGCGCGACGTTGGGCTGCACGTAGTCGGTGAATTCGATGACCTGGATGTTCAGGCCCTGCTTGGCCGCTTCCTGCTTCACCACATCAAAGATCTGGGCGTGCGGACCGGCGGTCACGCCGATCTTCAGCGGCTTGTCCTGGGCCAGCGCGGGCTGGGCGAATACGGCGGCGCCGAGTGCGAACGCGGCCAGCGACTTCAAAACCTTGATGCTCATGTTGCGATATCCCGAATGTCGGAAGTGAGGAGAAATTGGTAAGGCGCCGGCAGGATCAACGATGCGAGATGCGACGCACGTAGCGGTCGCCCAGGCTCTGGATCACCTGCACCAGGACGATCAGCACGATGACCACGGCGGCCATCACGTCGGATTGGAAACGCTGGTAGCCGTAGCGGATGGCCAGGTCGCCCAGGCCGCCTCCGCCGATGGCGCCGGCCATGGCCGAGTAGCCGATCAGGCTGACGACGGTGACGACGGTGGCGGCGATGAGGCCGGGCAAGGACTCGGGCAGCAGCACCTTCATGATGATCTGCATCGGCGATGCGCCCATGGCGCGTGCGGCGGTGATCAGTCCCGGGTCGACTTCGCGCATGGCGTTTTCGGCGATGCGCGCCATGAACGGGATCGCAGCGACGGACAGCGGCACGATGGCGGCGGTGGTGCCGATGGAGGTCTGGGCCACCAGGCGCGTGAACGGAATGATCGCAACCATCAGGATGACGAACGGCACCGAACGCGTGGCGTTGATCACCGCGCCCAGCACATGGTTGACGGAGTGGTTCTCGAGCATGTTGCCGCGCGCCGTCACCGTCAGGATCACGCCCAGCGGAATGCCGATCACCACCGCGATGGCGCTGGCCACGCCCACCATCAGCAGGGTGTCAAGCAGCGACGTAATAAGCAGGTCGATCAGTTGCGGACTCATGAGCTATTTCTTCAACGGTAATGTCACGGGCGGCCAACGCGGCAATCGCGTCCTTGACCGCGGCGGGCGCGCCTTGGGCCAGCACGAACATCGTGCCCACGGCCACGCCCTGAATGTCTTCAACGCGCGCCTGGATCAGGTTCACGTCCAGCGAATATTGCTTGTACAGATCGGACAGGAAGGAACCCGATGCTTCGGTGCCGGTCAGCGACAGGCGCAGCAGCCGCACGGCCTGGCCCGGCTTGCCGGCGACCAATGCCTGGATGCGCTCCTTGACTGCCGCCAACGTGGCGTCGGTCAGGTCGGACGCGGTGGCCGCCGACACCATGGCGCGGGTGACTTCGTGGCGCGGCTGCGCGAACACTTCGCGCGTGCTGCCCATTTCAACCACTTCGCCCTGCGACAGCACGGCGACGCGGTCGCAGACCTCGCGCACCACTTCCATCTGGTGCGTGATCATGACCACGGTCACGCCGGTCTTGCGGTTGATGTCGCGCAGCAAGGCCAGGATGTTGTGGGTGGTTTCCGGATCCAGCGCGGACGTGGCTTCGTCGCTGAGCAGCACGTCCGGCTTGTTGGCCAGGGCGCGGGCAATGCCGACGCGCTGCTTCTGGCCGCCGCTGATCTGGCTGGGGTAGCGGTCGCGCAGATGCTCCAGGCCCACCAGCGCCAGCAGGCGCTCGACGCGGGCTGGAATCTCGGCCTTGGCCACGCCGGCGATTTCCAGCGGCAGGGCAACGTTGCCGTACACCGTGCGGCGCGACAGCAGGTTGAACCCCTGGAACACCATGCCGATGCGGCGGCGCTGCTCGCGCAGTTGCGCTTCGTTCAGTCCGGTCAGAGACTGGCCGCCGATGGTGATCGAGCCTTCGTTGGGCCGCTCCAGCAGGTTGATGCACTGGACCAGCGTGCTTTTGCCGGCCCCGCTGGGGCCGATGATGCCGAAGACCTCGCCCTGCTTGATGTGCAGGTTGATGCCGCGCAGCGCCTGGAATTGTCCGTGCGGCGTCGCGTAGGTCTTGGATAGGTTCTCGATCTGAATCATGGCAAGCGATTTTGTATCTTTTCTCTTCTACAGAGAACGACTGTTTCTTTCATTTTTTATAACTACAAGTAATATAAAGACCCGTACCCGCGCCCTGTTGTGTCCCCAAGGAGCACATGCCATAACGCGGAAAGGGCAGTCAGGAAGGAAAGCCTTCCTGACTGCCCAGTTTGTGCCGGGCCGGCCGCAGCCGGCTTTTTCAGCGTGCGCGCGAGATACGGACTTCCGCGCCGCGGCGCTTGACCTCCAGGCCCTCGGACGGGGAGATGCGCAGGCCTTCCAGCCCCTTGATGTAGCTGGAGCCCTGCATCTGCATCACGCGGATCTTGTTGCGCATGACGACCGGGTTGTGCACAGGCATGCCGAACATCCAGACCTCGTCCAGGATGCGGGCAGAGTTGAACTCGCCCGTATGCTGAGCCGCCGGTCCGAGACAGAGCATGTGCCCTTCGCGGCCGAACACCGGGAACTGGCCCAGTTCGCAATCGATGGTCCAGGTGGTACCGCCTTCGTAGCGATGCCCCGTGTTCAGGTCCCACCAGGCTTCGCCCTTGGGCAGGTACACGCGCACCTGCTTGCCGGGTTCGGTCACGGGCGCCACCAGCAGGGCCGGGCCCAGCAGGTATTGCAGGTCCCAGTCATGCGCGTGCGGATCGTTCGGGAACGACATGGCCATGGAACGCTGCACCGGCAGGCCGGTGCGCGCCGAGTCCTCGATGGCGCCCAGCACATAGGGCACCAGGCGGTAGCGCCACTGCATCCAGGTCTTGGCATGCGCCAGGGTTTCTTCGCCGAAGTCCCAGGGCATCAGGCCTTCCACGCCCTGGAAGGCAAAGTTCGACGAGAACACGCCGGCGGTCAGCCAGCGCAGGTACAGTTCGGGCGTCATGCTGGCGCGGTCGCGCGCGGCCGAGCCGATGCCATGCACCTGGACCGGCAAGCCGCTGGCGCCGATCGACAAAGCGGTACGCAGGGTGTGGCGCAGCCCGTCCCAGGTGTTCTCGGCCTGCGGCCCCACCTGCCACGGCAGGCGCTGGGCAGCAGGGAACAGATCGGAGCTGGGCACCACGCCTTCCGGCGGCACCTTCAGGCCAGCGACCGCATCGAACAGCGCGCGGCGCACCAGCAGCGGATACATGCTGCGCAGCGCGGGGCCGGTTTCGCCGTTGCGGGCCGTGACGCCGTCGGGGATGGCGATCTGGGCGTCGCACGCGGGCGCGTCCAGGCCGTCTTCGACCAATTGGCGATGGCGCTCCACCCACAGGTTGTAGATGTCGCGGTAGGTCAGGTCCAGCAAGCCATAGGGCTGCCCCGAGGTGGCGGCGTTGCCGTCGAACACCTGGGCCGAACCGTCGTCCTTGGCCAACAGCCAGCCGCGGTCTTCGAGTTCCTCGAACAATGGGCTGGTCTTCAGCACGCCGGGGAAACCGGAGGCAGCGACATGCACATGGTGCTTGTGGAACAGCGCCAGCATCTGCTTGGCGTCCGGGAAGCGCTGGGCGTTCCATTCGAAAACCGTCTTGTCCGACTGGAAGCCCCAGGCCGCCGGCTGCGCCAGCGTCACGGCATCCACCGGAATCTGGTTCTCGCGCATGCGGGCCACCAGAGCCACGGTGTCCGTGGGCATTTCGCCCGGGGCCTGTTGCAGCCATGCGCCCATCGCCCACAGCGAGGGCTGGCCGGCGCGGCCGGTCAAGGCGGTGTACTGGTTGAGAATTTCAGCGGGCTCGCCGGCGAACAGGAACATGTCCAGCACGACGTCGTCCACGGTCAGCACATAGGCGGAATCCGCGGGGGCCACGCCCACCGAATGCTCGACGCGGCGCATGGTATTGACGTAGACGCCCCAGCCACGCGGGCTCCATGCCAAAGGCAGGGCGCGGTGTTCGGGATCGTCGGAAACCACGGATTCTTCGCGGCGGTTCAAGTCGCCCGGGGTTTCGCCCAAGCCGTACACGCGCTCGTCGGACTGGAGCGTGAAGCCCGTCGTCCAGACGGCGTCGTCGGCCTGGTCCAGCGCGTTGTGCCCGAATGCGGGCGTATGCGCGGATACCTCGGACTCGAACACCCGTTCGTCGTTGCGGTAGACCGCGACGCGCACGGGGTTGGACAGGATTTCCAGGGAGACATCGCCCTGTGTGATCCGCCAGCCTTCCCCGTCGTCGCGCGGAGCGATAACGGCTTCGCCCACGGCCTCTTGGCGCGCGAGCAACATTTCCGCCACGGCGCGAGCACGCGCACCGGGCTTGTCATCGGTAAGGTGATTAGCCTCGCCGCAGCGCAGGCGAAAAACGCCAGGCGCATGCGCCTCGACTACCAGGTGCAACCCATCGCCCGCGTCGAAATCGATGCGACTGGGGCGGGACGTCAGCAGCTCGACATTTTCGAGCTGAGTAGTATGGGCAAAGTCGAACTTGGGCGGCACAGAGCATCCCCCGGCTTAAGCCAAAAACCATCAAAAGACGCTATTTTGACGGATTTGGGCTTTGAAATAAACTCGGTCCCTCATTTGGACTGCGATCTCATCCATAAAAGGGGTCTAAAGCCTTCGGCCAGCGCCCCCCGAAAGGAGCGGCCGTCGAGCCGCCAAAATGCCAGGTTCGCGGCCAACTCAGGCCTATTTAGCGCCAAATCCCGGCAATTCCTGCCATTCTACGCCACCCGGAACACGCCTCCGGCACCCCCGCGCGGCTTTTTTTCATCGTGGCAAAATAAGTTGCGCCAGGTCTGTTTCCAAGGGGGACGGCTCGCCGGCCAGGCGCGCGGCGATCAGGTCGCCCATGAGCGCCGACCACGACAGCCCCCGCGATGCGTAACCGATGGCCAGCCACAGGCCGGGGGCCTGAGGCAATTCGCCCACCGCCGGCAGGCGCCCCGGCAGCACGGCCCGCCAACCCGCCCAGCCCGGCAGGCTGCCAGGCTCCAGGGCGCCGAATTCCGGGAAGCCGCCGCCCAGCAGGCCGGCCGCCTTGTCCAAGGTGACGCGCTGGCCCTCGGCGCCGATCCGCGCTTCGACCGCGCCATGCACATAAGTGCTGCCGGCCACGCAGCCCGAGCCCACGTCGGGCAGCAGATAACCCTCGCCGCCCACGATGCAGCGGGGGCCGCCGCGCAGCGCCTGCGCGGGCACCAGCGTCACCTCTCCCGCAAGCGCGTGCATCTGACCCACGCGCGGCAAGGGATCCAGCAAGCCGCTATCGGCCAGCACGGCGCGTGCGCCGAACGCATTGGCCAGGACGACGGTATCGGCGCGCGCCAGTTCGGCGCCGGCCGCATCACGCACGCTCCAGCCCGCGCCGGCGCGCTCGACCCTGGCCGCCTTGCCCGGCAGGAGCGTCACGCCCTCCGTCGTCAGCAGGGCTTCTATCAGCAGGTCCGGCCGCAACAGCATGCCCTGCCCGAAATACACGCCGCCCCGCGCCAGCGGCAGGCCGGCCAGGGCGCTGGCTTCGTCGCGGCTGACCTGGCGCACCCAGTCCGCGGGAAACGCCAAGGTCTCCAGGGTGCCGGCCAAGGCCGCGGACCGGCCTTCGTCGCGCTCCAGCTGGACGGTGCCGCAGACCAGGGGCGCCGCGCCTGCCGGCAAGCCTTGCCAACGCGCCAGCGCCCGCAGGCTGCCGGCGCGCGACAGGCGCGCCCGCGCGTTGTCGTCGCGCGCCACCACGGGCGTCAAGGCCGCCGCCACGTGTCCGGTATGCGCCGGCGCCCCCTGCGCCCGGCCCGCGTCGATCACGGTCACGCGCCACCCGCGCACGGCTAGCGCCTGGGCGATGCCCGAACCCGCCAGCCCCGCCCCGACCACCACCGCGTGGCGGGC